>Ga0078972_1003472_pt1 | contig 47178 bp, 38 predicted proteins | sample YelNatPaOPGAMG01_FD_67568 | JGI IMG/M metagenome (GOLD analysis project Ga0078972, IMG submission 67568) | Hot spring thermophilic microbial communities from Obsidian Pool, Yellowstone National Park, USA - OP-RAMG-01 (SPADES assembly) (version 2) | ecosystem: Environmental > Aquatic > Thermal... | reverse complement strand
CCAGGGCCGGCGTCTCACGACGGCGTGTCCCTGCGTGCAGTTGCCTCTGGCTCGCGGTTGCTACCAACTCGCCCCGCGAAGGACTTTCACCTCCAATCCAGTGCCCATGCCAGGCACACCTCCGCGCCGCCTCCGGCACCGCATCGCGCGTCACGGTGGAAGCGGTTCTGCCACCGGACGTCATTGGCCTGTTTGCGCTGATGCCGGGTGAGGTCTGAGCCATGGCGCGCAAACCAATCACCGATATGTCCGCCTGGCCCTCGCTCACCCTTGAGGGCAACCTTATAGCTCCCGCCATGGTCGCCAGTGTCGACCGCAGGCAAGCCCCGGAACAGACCGAAGAGCACTACCGCGTCCGCAAGGGGCTGACGATTCGCGAGGAGATCTCGACCGCGTTCCGGGTGGGTCAGTCTCATTACGACGCCTTTGCAAAGCTGCAGAACCCGTCAGTCGAGGCGACGCGACGGTTCGTGCGCGGATTCCTCGCCGAAACGTTCGGCTTCGATGATCTCGCGTCGGCCGACGGCATGATCTCCTTCCTTGCTGGTGGCCGCGTTCCCATCGTCGTCGTCCCGTCTTCCGACGAAAAGCTTGATCGGCGTAGCCCGACACTTTCGATCGACCGCTCGCGGTCACCCGCCCTCGCGTTGCAGGATTATCTCAACGACAGCAAACAGGCCCTTTGGGGCCTGGTCACGAACGGAAGCGTAATCCGGCTGATGCGCGACAATGCCTCGCTGACACGCCCGGCTTATGTCGAAGCCGACCTGGCCCAAATTTTCACCAATGAGGATGCAGCCTCCTTTGCCGTCCTTTGGTCACTCATCCACCGCACGCGGTTCGGCGCCGCCGGCGCGCCCGTCACCGATTGCGCACTGGAACGCTGGCGGGAGGCCGGCACGCGCGAGGGCGAGACCGCGCGCGACCGGCTCGCCGCGCAGGTCGAAGTCGCGCTGAAGGTGCTCGGCTCAGGCTTTCTGGAAGCGAACCCCGATCTTGCCACTCGGCTGCACTCTGGCGAGGTCAACCTGACGGAATGGTTCAACGAACTGCTGCGCCTGATCTATCGCCTGATCTTCCTGATGGTGGCTGAGGACAGGAACCTGCTTCATCCCGATGCGGTGAGTCCGGAGGCGCGCAAGCTCTATGCCGAGGGCTACAGCCTTGCGGCATTGCGTGTGCAGAGCGTCCGCGCGGCGTCGTGGGACAAGCACCATGACCGTTACGAAGGCATCAAGATCGTCTTCCGCGCTCTGGCCCACGGTCAACCGACGCTTGGCCTACCGGCGCTGGGCGGTTTGTTCGCCGCCGGAATGCTGCCGCATCTGGAAACCGCACGACTGCGCAACCGTGCCTTCATGGAGGCGCTTTACCGCCTCTCCTGGCTACCGGGAAAAACCGGCGTGGCGCCCGTGAACTGGCGCGCGATGGAGACCGAGGAATTGGGATCGGTCTATGAATCGCTGCTGGAGCTGCAACCGCAACTGGGCGAAGACGGGAAGACTTTGATTTTCGCTTCGGAATCTGCTGAGCAGAAGGGCAACCAGCGCAAGACGACCGGCTCCTATTATACGCCGGACAGTCTGGTTCAGGCGCTGCTCGATACCGCGCTCGATCCCGTGCTCGAAAAGACCGAGGCAGAGTCCGTCGATCCTGTCGCCTCGCTGTTGAAGCTGACCGTCATCGACCCCGCATGTGGCTCGGGCCATTTCCTCTTGGCCGCGGCGCGCCGGATCGCCACGCGAGTCGCGCGCATCCGCGCCGAAGGCACGCCGTCTCTGGCCGACTTTCGACATGCGCTGCGTGATGTCGCCCGTAGCTGCATACACGGGGTGGATCGCAACCCGATGGCTGTGGAGTTGACCAAAGTCGCGCTGTGGATTGAGACGGTGGACCCTGGACTGCCGCTCGGCTTCTTCGACGCGCAAATCCGCTGCGGCGATGCGCTACTCGGTGTGTTCGACCTGAAGGTTCTGGACGCAGGTATTCCCGATACCGCCTATAAGCCGCTGACCGGCGACGACAAAGAAGTTGCGAAATACTACGCGCAAAAGAACAAGCGTGAGCAGGCGGAGAAAGGCCGCGTTGCCGAGGGCTTCGGCTTCGATCGCGCCCGCGATCTGCTGCGTGATTTCGATGCGCTACGCGCCATGCCCGAGGAAACGGTCGAGCAAATCGGGGCCAAGGCGGCCCGACTTGGTGCGCTGACAGCGGAAGGCGCCTCTGCCTGGCAACTTGAAACGGCCTGTGATCTCTACATCGCCGCATTCCTGTTGCCTAAGCAAAAAGGGGGCGCGCATTCAGGCCCGGATGGCCTCCCGCGGCGCGGTGCTGAATCAGTGCCGACGTCCGGCACGCTCTGGGAATGGCTGCGTGGTGTCACGCCATTTGGTCCAATGTTCGGCGCAGCCATCGAGGCCGCACGAAGCGCGCGCGCCCTTCACTGGGCACTGGAATTCCCCGACGTCATGGACCGCGGCGGGTTTGATGTGGTGCTGGGTAATCCGCCGTGGGAGCGCGTCAAACTCCAAGAGGAGGAGTTTTTTGCTCTTAGGGACCAGGAGATCGCCACTGCCAAGAACGCTGCCGCGCGCAAGAAGCTAATCGCTCAGTTAGACAAAACCAATCCAGGTCTCGCCCAGGAATGGCAGAAAGCATTGCGGACCGCCGCAACTGAAAGCCACTTCATGCGAGAATCGGGACGCTTCCCACGAGGCGGCGTGGGCGACGTAAACACATATGCCGTCTTCGCAGACCTGGCTTGGCAGGCGGTTCACCCCTCAGGTCGAGCCGGCCTTATCATTCCCAACGGGCTGGTGGTTGGCTTTACCTATAGGGATTTCTTGCGAGAACTACTGTCTGAGAAATCGCTCGTTTCGTTTTATGGATTTGAGAACGAAGACAAGATCTTCAAAGATGTTCACAACGAGACGAAGTTCGGCCTGCTAACGATTGGCGGGAAGAATATCAAGATTGAACAACCCTGGTTCACAGCGCACATCCGGCAGCCGGCAGAGATTTCTGATCCAGAAAAGCGATATGCGCTGACCATCGACGAAATCAGGGCGATAAATCCGAACACTCTGAACCTACCTACATTCCGCTGGACGAAAGATGCAAAAGTCACGGCGGCTATATATTTAGCTGCGCCTATTCTGATTGATAAAAGTGACGCTTCGCTCCCGCGGAACGATTGGAGAGTTACGTTCCAACGCATGTTCGATATGGCAAATGACTCTGGACATTTCATCGATCACGATGATGTGGCTTCGTTGATTACTGAACGTGACAGCGCACTAGCAATTCTTAACGATGGTCGCCGTGTTTATCCGCTTTACGAAGGAAAAATGTATTGGCACTACGATCACCGTTACGGGACTTACGAAAATCAAACCGAAAAGCAGTCCAACAAGGGCGTCTTGCCGCGTGTCCCAGATGAACGACATGCCGATCCTTCCTATAGGATACAACCGCGATATTGGGTTGATGCAAGCCTGACAGAAAGTGCTCTAGGTTCAGAGGTATCACGCGGTTGGTTCTTTTCTTGGCGCGACGTCGGCATATCAGAACGAACACTCATAGGCACCATCATTCCTCGGGCGGCTGCTGGCGACAAAGCGCCACTTCTCTTTTCTGGAGTGAGTCCAAGACACTATGTTTGCTTAGCAGCTATACTAAGTTCACTCGTAGTCGATTATGCAATTCGCCAAAGCGCGATGAATATTAAATTTTTTGTCCTCGAACAAGCGCCGATCCTTGATACTGTCCAGTTGTCCAGAGAATATGAGTGGCTCGGCACAAATCCAATCCAATGGCTTGTCCCGCGCTTGGTCGAACTCTTTTATACAAACGTCGAACTCAAGGAATTCGCGCGCGATCTCGGATATGAAGTCGAGCCATTCAGATGGGATCACGATCGCCGGTCTCTCATTAGAGCCGAAATCGATGCAGCGATGCTCCACCTCTATGGCTTGGATCGGGAACAGGCGGAATGGATTCTTGAGTCTTTTATGGTCCTCAGGAAGTATGAAGACCGTGATCATAATGAATTTCGCACCAAGCGCCTGGTGATGTCAGCTTATGAAGCGATGGCGGAAGCGAAAGAGCATGGCACTGCCTATGCGACGCCCCTTTTGCCGCTGCCTGCCGATCTCAAACTGTGTCACCCATCTACAATTGGGTCAGTCGGACAGATTGCGACAGCTTTGTTAGAGGGCATCTGGTCACGCAAGGCCCAACAGCCCAACGACGCCGGGGCTGCCTTGACTGCGATTCTGAAAGCGATCGATGGACCGAACCCGAGCCGAGCCATCCGACTTGCCGCTGCGATGATTCTTGAGCCGCACCTTCTGACGTCACTTCTGCCGGAGCCGCAAGCGCGGGAGTGGCGACGACTGGTTGGGCAAGAGGCCGAGCCGCGCGCGGGCGATGTGGTCAGCTTCGCGGCGCGCACCAATCAGGGCTGGGGCGTCGCCGTCTCCAACCACCGCGGCAACGGCCGGCTGATCGAAAATCTTTCGGCAGGAACGTGGGCGCCGGGACCGGGTCTCGATATGTTCGACACCGCCGGCTGGCCCGACGGTCGGGCGGGGTTCGTGCTGGAGGCTCTACGCCAGCTCGATCTTGATCAAACCGTAACCTCCCTGCCGGATGAGGTCCGGGGCTGGATTACACATGCCTCCGCAGCATGAAATGTTCGAGCCTCCAAAGCTCAGCCTGACCTTACCAGCGGGGCTAGAAGGGCCGCGGCTGTGGGTGCGGCGCATAGCGATCTGGGAAGCGCCGGGCGGTCAGAAGATCCGCGACATCAAGCTTCGGCCGGGCCTCAACGTCGTGTGGTCGCCAGATGGGTTCGATGACGCCACCGCTGGCGGCGTACGCGCCATAGGTCACGGAAGTGGCAAGACCCTGTTTTGCCGCCTGCTGCGCTACTGCCTCGGCGAGCAGCGCTTCGCCGACGAAACCCAGCGGGAAAGCATCGCGCTCGCGCTGCCGAACGGCGTCGTCGGCGCGGAGGTCATGCTCGACGGCGTGTGCTGGGCGGTGGTGCGGCCACTGGGAATGCGGCGCCGGCACGTCGCGATCGCCGATGGCAACCTCGATGAGATCGCGGCTGGCGATGGCGCGACCACAAGTATCGACCCGCTGATTGAGGCCATCGAACAGACCATCGTGACACCCGGAGTCGCGGCCCTGGCTCGCCTCCAGCCCGACCAAAAAGCTTGGCCGATCGCGCTCGCTTGGCTTACCCGCGATCAGGAATGCCGCTTCGACGACGTCCTTGACTGGCGTTCCCCGGCATCCGGCTCTGATGCGCCGCTTCCAGCGAGTGGACGCGAAACCGGCCCTCGGCGCGAAGCGCTTCGGGCATTCCTTATGGCGATCACCGAGGAGGAACAGCAAACTCGACGCGCGGAGGAAGCGCTGCGAGCCGAAGTCACCATAGCAGAGCGGGAAGCGTCGTACCTCGATTGGGATCGCAACCGACGCCAAGAACGACTGATCGATCAGCTCGACCTTGGCGGACAGACCTTGCCAGAGATGCCCCTTCTCCTGGATTTGTTTCGAAAGGCTGCCGAAGAGCAGCTCGCAGCGGCCGCACAGCTTCCGACTGGTGACACCTCGGAACTTGGGCAGGCCCGGAAGGCGTTGCAGGCAACCCGTGAAGAACTGCGGCGGACTGACGAAGAGCGCATCCGGGTGGAGGCGCAGATACCGGCGGAGAAGCAGGTCCTGACGCTGCTCTCCAGCGAAATACCAAGTCTGTCAGCGGCGACGGGGAACGCGGCCAGTCAGGTGTGCCCGATCTGTGAGGTGCCGATCGACAAGGCGCTCGCGGAGAAATGCGGCCTGTCCCACAAGCTGCACAATGAGACAGACTGTCGAGCCCGCCTCGCTACCAAGCGCCAGGAAGTCGGCAATCAGAAGCAAAAGATCGACGGTCTGGAGGCTCGGCTAAGAACTCTTCAGCCTGCCGCCGCTCTCGGGCGCCAGCAGGTCGAGCAGGCAGAAAAGCGGGTTCAAGCCATCGAAAGCGTTCGCGACGCCCGTGCGTCCGCCTGGCAGGCGGCGGCGCGGCTCAAGGAGGGCGTCGAGCGATTTACGGAGCTATCGACCGAGCGAGATGAGGTGCGAAAGCGGTTGCGCAACCTCGAAGACAGATTGACCAAAGAACGGGAGCGACTTGCAGCCTTCCGCGACAAGCAGGGCCTGACCTTCGGTCGAATAACGGAGAAATTCTCAGCCATCATTCGTCGCCTGATCAACGAGAATGCAAGGGGAACCGTGACGCTGAGCGGCGATAGACTGCAATTGGCCGTCGATATCGACGGAGATCGCCGTACAGCCGCCATCGAGTCGCTGAAGGTGTTGGCTTTCGACCTCGCCTGCCTCTGTTTGAGTATCGAGGGCGCAACGCGCATCCCCGCATTCCTCGTTCACGATAGCCCCCGTGAGGCCGATCTCGGTCTCAGCATCTATGACGAGCTGTTCCGGCTGATGCGTGAGCTTGAGGAGATGACCGGAACAGCGGCCTTTCAGTACATCGTCACGACCACTACTCGTCCCCCTGATGACCTCCGCTGCGATCCTTGGCTGAGGCTGACCCTGAGAGGAGCACCTGGGTCGGAACGTCTCATGGCGCGAGATCTATAGACAATGATTGAAGCGCCCCAGTCCTTTGTGGTCCGCGAGGAATGTGAGAAGGCTGCTTCGCAGAATGGCTTTCGACGTGTTCTGAACGAAGAAGGTGGGTGGCGAGCATTCGCGTCTACCACGGCGCACGGAGTTATCTATCTGGCCGCCGAGGGCCTCAACGGGCCATGGTTTCTCGCTGTAGATCATGCTGGCGTCGTCGCTGAAATCGATCCGCCCTCAGCGGATGTGCTAGGCCCCGGCAAAGCCCGTTACGCGTTCGCCAGCCTGCGTCAACTCTACGCTGCGCTCGATCGCGTATACGCGCTTGGCCTCAGCCTTCCTGACGCGCCGCTGCGCGAGTTCGAAACCCGCGTCGCCAATCTGCCGCGGACCACTGAGGCTGAGCGTCTCGTCGTACAGCGGATCGGCCAGGATATTTTCCGTACCCGCCTCATGAACTACTGGCAGGGCCGCTGTCCCCTGACCGGCATCACCGACGCAGCTCTACTTCGTGCCTCTCACATCGTCCCCTGGGCGGAATGCGCGACCGACGCGGAAAGGCTCGACGTGCACAACGGCCTCCTCCTCTCGGCGCTGTGGGATGCCGCTTTCGACCGCGCGCTTGTAACTTTCGACGACAATGGCAGGCCGGAGTTCTCGCCGAGTCTCAGCGAGCAAGCTCATTCGGAACTTCGTTGGAGCGCTCCCATCCCCCTGACGGATCAACATCGTCGGCGGCTTGCTCGCCACCGGCAGCACGCGGGCTTTGTCATAAAGCAGGTCCGTGACGACCCATCCTGATCTCCGCGACCGCCGAAACCAATGCGGTGTTAAGCGCCAGCATCGCAGCTTGCAGGTGCGACAGGCTGACATAGGCTTCGAATTCGATAGGCGCATCCCCCGCGTCGATCGGCGTTCCATAGCTGCCATATCGGAATGCGGTCGAATTTGGATCGATGGCGGCCAATTCCTTCATTCGCCTCACGATCCAGGAAGGCACATCTTGCCGATATTTTTCTTTGGCGATTTCCACGAAGCGATCGGTCAGGCCGGTCAAATCATGAGTTCGCTTGGAGGCGGGCATTGCGGCTTTGAGAATGAGTTCGCAAGAGTGCCGATAGAGAAATAGGGCCGCGTTGCCTACCTGGTAGTCAGCAACACGCTTTTCCTTGATCGCATCCACCAGCTCATTGGCGGCCGCGAAGTATTCCTCGGCAAGGGAAGCCGTGTTGGCCTGCATCATACCGCCGATGGCGAAGCCATGCGGCCCGGACCATTCATCCTCGCGTGCGTGATCCCCGGTGAGCTCCTCGAAGAGCGGTCGGGTCATGGTCTCTTCCGTAAAGATTTCACCCCGTGTCACGCGAACATATCCTTCAAAATCGATTGGCCAGTGCGAGCTGCCTGTTCGACGACTTCGAGCATGACCCGGTTGTCCAGATCCTCTACCGGCTGATCAGTTTGTAAAGCGGTGTCCACGCAGATCAACACGCGCGAAGTTGCCCATCACCTGCGCCTCGAACAGGCTCCATAGGAAGGTGAAATGAAGATCGCGCCGCAATCCGCATCGGACAGGGCCTGAAATCCTGGGGCCTTCGCCTATAGCCATTGCATGCCCATTCGGTGCCCGCTCCTATATGGCGGCTGCCGCTAACTACTCCTGTGACGTACTGGACGCTTCAGGGGTGTCTCCCTGAGGCGTCAATGTGATGTTTCTTGGGTCGATGAGAAGTTTCAGATCGTAAGCGGCCGCCTGGTCCATTCCGTATTCCTCAAGGTCGTCCACCTTCGGTCGAACGTCGAGAGCTTCGAAGCCGGTCGACCGATATTCCCATTCCGGATCCTCAGTCTTCTCGAAGAAGACCTTCGCGCTAAACGTTATGCTCGTGTCGGCAAAGGACGTGCTGTTGAAATACAGCCCTTCGGGCAGTGATGACGAATCTCCTATCTCAAGGTTCTGGAACTCGAAACGGGCCAGCGATTTCGGCTTGAGCAGGAGGTCCACGGCCATGCGTGCTTCATTGGACTTCCAGAACGCATCCAACTTGAATCTGGCGGTCGAGCGAAGACCAGCGTTGGCGAGCAGGCGCAACCATCCGTCCACAAATTCGGATATAAGCGGTATTTCCTCGAGGTAAGGTCCGGTGACGGGCTGATCGACCGGGAAGGTAACCGCTGGAATCCGGTCGTTCCCGGCGATTGTCAGCGTCGCCCGCCCGGTTGCCATGAGCGTGAGCGCACGCAGCAGCTCCGCCCACTCATCCATGGTATGCTCCATGTCATCGATCGAACCGACGCTTTCGAACTTAAGCGCCGGCGGTGTCAGCCGGATGATGAAGTCTGGAGTGCGGACGAGAAGCTCTGCGCCGTGCGGCTCGGTCATCGGTGGGCCAATGAACATTTCGCCGTCGAACCGTGCCGCTTGCCCGAAGCCGGGCCCGCGGACCGAAATCTCGCATGAACCCAGTGTAGGCGGCGTAAGACGTAACTCCTCGAGGTCGTCGAACAGCGTGCCTTGGTAGGGAAGACGTATACCGAACCTGCTGTCGAACACCTGAAGTCGATGCGGCTTCAAGGGCGCGAGGCCAAGCAACAGATTGCTGAAATGCTCCGGGCCCTCGATTTGGATGAGCGCCTCGGCCTCAAACTGGCCGTTCTCATAACCAAGTTCAGCGAGCTGCCGTTGCTTCTCGATTGTATAGGCGCCTGGGTCTTCACCGCAGGCGCTACTCAGGGCCGCCAACAAGCCGGTGGGAGTCGGCTCGAAGCGGACCCCGACTTTTTCATAGTCGTAGCTAATGTCGGTGTGGTTGATATCGTGGGCCTTGCGGGCCTCCGCCGATCGCAATCGCCTAAGAACGCGCGCAAGCTCACTGCCGATAAGGTGGACGAGATAACCGGACTGAAGTTCGCCATCAGCTCGCAGGCGAAGAACGACGATGAGCGCCGGCCGAGGGTCCTTGGCCAGGCGGTCGATGGCGGACAGGCTGAGGCGGATTCGATTTCCGGCGCGGCCGAGCGTCGACTTCAACTGGACCCGGGCGGCATTGGTCGGGCGTTGATCGAGAGGGGTAGCTTGGCCGGCCGCCGTCATCGGGAACTCTACGATGAAATCCCAACCCATCACGTCGACGGCGCTTTTGTTACAATAGAGGCCAGCGCGCTCGCAGAGGACCTCGAAGTGGCGTTCGCCGATGCGGCCAATGCGATCGGGATCTAGTTCGCTTTCCATCTCGTCGAATGCCCTCATCGATCGAGGCGGACACGCAGTCGTCGCGCGCGCTCTTTGAAGGCGCGGTCGCCACCTTCGAGGATGTCGCACACATGCTTCCGCATCTCCGCGTTTTCGAGGCCACCCGACAGATACCGGATGGGCGGCAGCTTGCCGGGCGTATGGGTGCCGGAAAACGCGACGATGACCTGATCGGCGTCCGTGTTGACGACGAGATTCGCATTGTGCGTCACCATGATGACCTGACGCACGTTCTTTGCGGCGATGAACAGCTCGACCAGCTCGTCGAAGATCGACTTCGGATCGAGGTTTTCCTCCGGCTGGTCGATGATCAGCGGGCGGTCATCGCTGTCGTCCAGGGCAAGATAGAGCAGCAGCAGCACGATGCCGCGCGTGCCCGGCGAGAGCTTGCGGATGTCGACGGCTTCGTAGTCGATGCTGTAGCTGATCTCGATATGGCTGGTGCCGTAAAGCCATTTGGCGAAGCCTCTCAGCCAGGAGCGATAATCCGCTTGCTGTAATCGCGGCACCTCGGAGAGATCGAGCAGCTCGGCCTGATGGGCCTGACGAAATCCCGCCATAGCCTCCGCAACGGCTGTTGGATCGCCGGACTCCCAAGCCGGCTTCAGCAGCGCGTTAGCCCAGGCCTCCAGCGTGCCTAGGCCTTTGAAAGGGCCGCTGCGCCGTTTGTCGAACAAGCCTTCGCCCTCCGTAGCCCAGCGGTGCACGTCGGCATGGCGAGACACCGAGAACGACAATTTCCGCAGCGTCCCGGGCGCCTGCGCGAGTCGGTCCATGAGCGGGCGATACAGCGTATGCAGCACTTGCTCTTCAGCGACGATCGACTCGAAGACCCGCAAATAGGCCTTTTCTCGCTCGGACTGGAGCTGGGAGGTCCGCGCTGCGGCGCCTTCACAATCGGCCAGCGAGTCCTTCAGGCGTTTCAGCGCGGCGTTCTCGTCTCCGATCTTGGTGGTTATCGTCCGCAAGCGGTTCGCGGTGTCGGTATCGATGTTGATGAGGCGCTGAATGCGGCCGATCTCGGCCTCAAGTTCACCCAGCGACAATTGCTTCAGCTCGGCGTCGTCGGCCACATAGGGTTCCTGATCGTTCGCCTTGCGGGGCAGTTCCTTACCTCGCCACGCTGCCGTCTCGCGCTCGGCTTTGGCCAGCCGCTCGGTCAATGTCCCGTCGACGTTGCCGGCGTAGGTCTGCCGGAACACCTCCCACGTCTTGTCGTCGAGATGCGCGCCGACAAAGTTCTGCTTGGTCGTTCGTAGGGCCATCGGCGCGCGATTTATCCGGAAATCCGATACGTCGTTCTGCAAGGAGCGCAGCGCCTGGCTCTCCTGCGACCAAAGCCGAATCTGCGTCCGGACATGATCGGCCGCCTCGGTCAGTGCGTTTAGCCGCGCGACCCGCTCCGCACTGCCTGCGGTCACCAACTTGTCTCGGCTCTTGATATAGCCGGCGATCAGCGCCTCTTTCTGGCCGATTTGCGATTTGAGGCCGGCGATCTGGCTTTGCTTCTCGCGCTCGAGCCCGATTTGATCGGAGAGTGTCTCAATGGCCTCCTCGTCGCGTTCGCGGTTGTCGCGCAACACCGTCGTCCGCAGCTGTAGCAACTCGGCGAAATCCGTCGCGCCGTCGCGTTCCAGCGTGCTGTGCGCTTCAAAAATGACCCGCTCAATCTCGCTCAGCAATTCATCCCTCAGGCCATCGGCCGAGCAAAGCTCCTCGACGAACTTCTGGGAGAGGTAGCGCGCTCGCGGATAGAGCGACGGATCAAATGAGTCGTCGAGCAAGGGGCGGACCGAAGGATCGCCGGTCTCCCAGTTCAGCAGGACGCCTACGCCGTCAAGATGCTCGCGGGCTCGTACAATGAAAGACGCATTGCTCAAGCGGCCGTCCGTGGCGTCACATCCCGCCGCGATCGCATCCGCAAGCGCGGTCTTTCCGGAGCCCCGCGCGCCGATGATGGCGACCAAACCGGGATTGAGCGCGAGCTTCGGCGTTTGCGCCCAATCCGCGCCTGTCAGTTCCACTTCCGCGATGACGCGTGCGGGCGTCGCCCGAAACGGAGGATGAGGGCCGACGTAGGCGCGACCGGCAGGATCAATATAAGCTTGACGTAGCGCATTGAATTCCAGCGCGCCTTTGATCCACGAGTAGCGATCGCCCTCGGGCTTGGCGACGGTCGCTTGCTCATGCGCATCGCTACCGTGCAGGCAGGGTTTGCACCCATCATAACGTTCGCGAAGCACGTCCTCTCCGACGCCGCTTCTCCGACCAAGCCAGAAATCCCGCTGCGCTGGGCTGCTGGCAAAGATGACGTGCGCGAACTTCTCGATCTCTTGACGCAGGGTGGCGTCATTGGCGTCTCGGATGCCCGACGTGCCATCGGTTTCGGCGCCGGCCACTGCGATCAGGATGTTCTCCTTCGCCCAATCGCTTCTGCCGTACTCCTCGCGCAATTTTCCAAAGTTGACCTTGAATTGCGAGGCGCCGTGGCGGAACGCAGCCCGCTCATCGGTCAACTCCGGCCTGGATTTACGCCCTAGCCGCTCTTATTCAACGTGGTGACGCTCGGGTCGGGGTGTGAATTGGGAACGCGGTTCTCCGACGCTATCTTGGATCGCTTTTTGGCTTTGGTGGCAGGCGTTTGAGGTTGGTGGAAGATGACGGTGATGGGGCTCTGGCCCCGTGCGTCACGGTCCGGCGGGTTGCAGGCAGCGTGCGAGGCTGGCGAACAGGACGGCCTCTGGGCAGGCTGCAGCAAATGCGATGCGAACCCGGCTGGCTGTCTCGGTGATACGCGCGGCGATTTTCAACAGCCTCATCCGCAGCGTGGTGAACTCTGCCCGGGCCAAGGGCTGCGGCTCGGGAATGGCGTCACGGAGTTTCAGCATCATCCAATAGGCGCCGGTGTGCAGGATGAGGCGGACCTGATTTGCGAGCGGTGAGCGACAACTGGTGCGATCGGAGGCGAGTTGGGCTTTGTGCAGCTTGATCAAATTCTCGGCCTGACCCCGGGCGCAGTACAAGGTGTCGTACAGCCACTCGGCGCTGCCGCCGAGCAAGTTGGTCACCACGCACCGTATGTCCAAACCTTTCGTGGTGGCTTCGATGCGCGCCGCCACCCGCCGCTGGCAATGCCAGGATTTGGCGCCATAGCGCGTCTCCGTATAGCCGCGGACGACGGACGCCTGTTTCTCGGCGCGGCGCACCCGGATATCGTCGGCGGTTGGTTCCAATAGACGGTTCAACACAGCATTGCCCGGCAAGCCGAAGATGTAATCCACGCCATTGGCTTCGCACCACGCCATCACTTCGGGCCGTCCGTAATGACCATCGCCCCGAATGGTCAGCCGTGTCCTGGGCCAGTGGCTGCGAATACGGCGCACAAGCCGGCGCAGATGGTTGCGGATTTCCGCGCCCGATGGTGTTTTGCCGGGCCGCAACAGCACGGCGACGGGGCGGGAGGTCGCCGTGTCGTAGATATGGATCGGCAGAAAGCACCGCTCATCGTAGTGCGCATTGAAGAGCGAAAGTTGTTGATGGCCATGGACGATATCGACCGTGTCGTCGATATCGAGGGTCACCGCCAGCGGCGGCCGGACATAGCTTGCGCAGTAGAGGTCGACCATGGCGTAGGTCAGGCCAATCACTTCACGCAGGGTGGGTGCATTTTCCCAGCGCGACACCGTGGGCTGAGAGCATAAATTAGCGCCGCTGTCGGGAAGGCGCCCACAGGCCAGCTTGAAACCCGGATCGCTGCGCAGATGATCGAGGTCGTCGGCATCCTCGTATCCACAGGCAATCGCCAGCATGCGCGCGCGCAAAATATCGGCCACGCTGTGGGTGATGAATGCTGGATTGCGCGGGTCGGCAATCAACCCGGCGAAGCGCTCCGCGATGCCCATGTCGCGCTCGACAGCGGCGAGCAGCATAACGCCGCCGTCCGATGTCAGCCGACCGCCATCGAAAGCCGCAGTGAGTTTCTTCCGTCCGATGGCTGGAAAGCCGAACGTCTCAGTCGTAGTATCGGACATGGCGGGTGTGGCTCTGCATGATCGGGTGAGTGGAATGGTCTCGACACCCAATCCTTAAGCAAGATCAATTGCTTATGCGACACCCGCCAACGAATCCCTGACATGCCATGAATAAGAGCGGCTAGCTTGGCGAGATCCTCTCGCGTGCAGGCGAAGTTGTCGCCGAAGGCCTCAAATCTCAGCCGGCTCAGAAAGCGCTCCACCTCTGAGACATGCTTCGGATCGTCGGGGCAGACGAGAAGGTGGATGTTGGTCCATCGTTCCTTCACCGTGGCGACATCGAGCCGAAGCTCGACATTGGGGAAGACGAGTGCAACCTCAGGGAGACGGCCGTTTTCCTTCATATCTCGCACGACGTGCTGATAGGTATCGGTGCAATAATAGTCGGTCACCGCGATGGCGCGGATTACAGGTGTCGCTTGTTCTAGGCTGGTGAGGTAGTCGCCCCAGGCGTTCGGGCCTTTGAACTGGTTGTTGAACAAGGTGCCGGGCGCATGAATGTGCGGCTCCCAACGATGCCATTCCGAACCGCGATTGCTCATACGCCCCCCTGATTGTCTTCCTTCTGGTTGTGTTGTGGAGCCGCATTCGCCGCGGCCGGCGGCGGCTCGGCCGGGAAGTCGACGCCGGAAACGAACAGCTTCACGGTGTTTCCTTCGACGAAGATGCTGTCGGCATCATTGGTGATGAAGCCGGTGCCCGCTTCCCGGCTTCCCCTGATCCGCCCATGCGCTGTGTCGAAGGAAATAGACTCGCAGATAACGTAGCCGTAGCGAACGAAGTCCGAGCCGTAGAGGCCGTCCACGCCCTTCGGGTAGCTCGCGAACTTCACCACGTTGTAGTCGGGCTTCAGGAGGCTGACGAAGGCCTTCTCGGCGTCGGCGACGATACGCTTCTGGTCATAGGCGCCGCTGAAATCCTCGTTCTCGAAGTCATGCTCCGGTTCGAAGGTCGTCATGATCAACGGCTGGACGTTGAACAGGAACAGATAGATTTCGTCCGTCACCCGCGCGCCAGGATAGCGTTGAGGCTCGTTGCCAAGAATCTCCATGCGGGCCTTGTGACCGTTGCTGATGAGGCGGTCGAAGCTGTCTCCGACCTTGGCGATGCCCACATAGAGCAAATCGTAGGTGGCGGCCTCACGGTGCCGGTCGAAACGCTCGATGCCAGTGCGGCCGCGCGACCGATCCCAGATCAGCTTCTCTGTTGTGAACCATTCCAGGACGTTTGAGCCGGGCTCCTCGATCGGCCCGTCCCACACTCGTATGAGCTTCTCGCCGGCCTCGACCCAGAAGGATTCCGCTTCCGACTCCTGGACGGCTGGCAGGTCGCGAATGCGGATCTCGACGGAGTCGCGGAAGCCATTGCCGATGGCGAAGTCGAAGGTCGCGACATAGGTGGCGGGATCGACGACCAGGTTCAGATATTTCGCCTCGGCGCGACCGCCGATCATGTAGAAATCGCTCTGCCTGAGGAGTGCCGCGACCTCCGGGTCATTTTGGAGCCAAACAGCTTCCTGATTGGAGATCGGCGGATAGACCGTTTCCAGAAAGGTGACTTTGGATTTCGTACTGGTGGCGCCCATGGTCATAGTCAGCGGCCGTAGTAAAGGCGGCGCAGGAAGGTCCTGGCCGTCACGAGGACGATATGCAGGCGGAAGGTGCTGTGATCCTCGTCCGATAGTCCCGGGTGCGAGCCCTCCGTATGGAGCATCTTGAATAGACCATTGACGTAATTCTTGCCGTCTGCCGTCCATTCGTTCCGGTCGGCTGCAAGGAAACCGACGCTGGAGTCAGCCAGCAGCGCACGGCGGTTCTCGGAGGTAGGTCTTTGGGCGGACTCTTGGGGACGGATGTTCCGGGCGATGCCGTCGAACAAGCTTTCAAGAAAGGTGCGAAGTTGGCTGTTGCAGGCCGCCCAATCGCCGCGCATGTGCGCCTCGATCGCTTGATCAAGGTGTCCGAGCGGTGTCATGAACTGGAACGACTTGAGGAGCTGGTGAACCTCGTCGTCGGTCTCAGGAAGCTGGACTTCACCGGGCAAGGCTGCCCGTAGTTTCGGATTGCGGCCGTAGTCGTCGAAGCCCGCGACGTAGCCATCGCGCGCCAGGCCGCGACTGAGCGCTATCTCGCGCGGTAGGCTCGGCTCGGCGCTGAGGAGCTGCACGGCTTCACGCACCACTGCTTCTCCGAGTGTCATGCTGCCGTCGAGCGTGTCGAGGACCTGATCGGAGCGCTGGACGGCGATCCGCCCGAGCACGTCGCACTTCTTGGCGACGCTCACCGCTGTGCCCGAACCGATTTCGTCCTCCAGACCCAGGCGCAGGACCATCTGATTGAAGCGGGCCTGACTATGGCCTTCGAGAAGTTCAACGGCGGCGATCAGAGTCGGACGTGTGAAGGGTCTCGCTCGCATCAGCTCGCCCCCCGGATCGGGTTGACGATCTCAATGCCTGTGAAGTCACGTTCATTGTCCGTCACGACGACGCAGTCATTTGCGGCAGCGATCGCCGCAATGATCGTATCCAGGCCGCCGCGGGGACGGCCGCTCAATCTTCCCGCCGCCATCAGCTCTGCCCAAGCGAGCCCGGCCTTCTCGTCGAAGGGGAGGATACGGCCGCCGAAGAGCGCCTGGGGCCCTTGAGGACCGCTGAACCATGCGTCGAGCTGATCTCGCCGTTTCCCGGCCGGCTTCTCAAGGACGCCACGGCGAATTTCGGCCACGGTTAGCGACGCGATGAACAGGTCCTCGTCGGACTGTTCCGCCAGCCAGGCGATGAGTGATCCCGAAGGCGCTGGCTTGGTGAAATTGCTGATGATGTTGGTGTCGAGGAGGTAGCGCATCAAAGATCGACCTTCCGTCCTTCCTCACGGGGACGGGTCAGGTCAAGTTCGGAGCCGATGAGGGGCGAGGCCAGGAGCGCCTTCAAGATGCCGCCCTTCTTGGGGGGCTCACCCGAAATGGATTGATTGACGGCGGCTCGCAATCGATCGGCGTCAGCGCCGCCTTCGGCCAACCGCTTGGCCACGGAGCGGATCAGCTCGCGGTCATCATCGCGCCCGATCACCTCAAAGCGGGCCATCCCCCTCTCAATCAATCGGTTGCGGTAGTTATCGATCGCTCGGCGCTGAGGACTCTTGCTCATTGGGGCACTCCCGACTATAACCGGTAATATAACCAGAAAGCCTCGAATCTGCAAGGCCGTGAGGCGGCGAAGGCGGATTTTACCGGTACGATCGATACGCCATTCCGCCTTAACACCGCCGAACTTGCCACGCCGATGGCCGAGAATGCCGCCGAGGGGGCCGCCTCAAGCGAGCTTCAGGCGCCGACCCAGGCAGGCCGGCACGCGACAATGAAAGCCGCCATTGTCGTGAGGGAGGATTGTGTTCGCTAGCACAAGGAGAGCCTGGGCGCACGAGGTGGACACCATGTGGACACCAAGTCTGAAAAGCGAAAGGCCGCCTCGCGGCGGCCTTCTCATAACGCTCTGATTTCCGTAGGGAAATCTGGAGCGGGCGAAGGGATTCGAACCCTCGACCCCAACCTTGGCAAGGTTGTGCTCTACCCCTGAGCTACGCCCGCATCGCGTTGGGGAGCGCTTGTAAGAGGCCTCGGTGAAAATGGCAAGGGGGCGGAGCGTCCAGAATCCCCGAACAAAATGGCGGACGCGCCGAGCGGCATTCGGATTTGCTGGCGATAGGGCATTCCCGGCTCAGCGCGGCATCGCGATTACCCTTGTTTTGCGTGCGGCTGCACGGTGGGCTGGCCCTGGCTCAAGGTCTTGCAACCGCCGCGAGTCGGGGGCCTGTGTACGCGGCGGTAGAAAAGTAGGTCACGGAGCGGCGGCATAATGCTGCTGCGTGGCGGTATAAAATCCGGCCAGCGAACAAAACTCGGCAAATAGCCGATCTTTGCTTATGTGTGCCTCATGACCGCGAGCCGAGATGAAGCGGCGGATGGCGTCCTTGGGGTCGGACACGGACTTGAAGACGCCGTGCCCCCATCAGGCAAGATAGCGGGCGCCGAGATGGGCCAGGAAATCCTCGGCGCCAAGCGGTTTGCCGGTCGCCGCGCGGAGCAGGTCGTTGCAGCCGAGGCGGCTGCCGTGGCCGTGAACCTGGCGCGCGAGCCAGCCACGCAGGGGAGCAAAATCGCCACCGCCGAGAGCGGCATCCAGCCCTGGCGTGTCGCGCCGCGCTGCCGCCATCAATTGCGCCGCCGCCATCGCGCCAAGCGTGTAGCTCGGGAAATAGCCGAAAGCGCCGTCATACCAGTGGATGTCCTGCAGGCAGCCCTCCGCGTCATCGCGCGGCGCGACGCCGAGCAGGCGCTCCATCTCCGCGCGCCATGCCGCCGGCAAATCGGCGATGGCGAGATCGCCGGCGATCAGCGCCTGTTCTAAGCGGAAGCGGAGGATGACGTGGGCGGGGTAGGTGAGTTCGTCGGCATCGACCCTGATCAATCCACGCGCCACGCGCCGCCACAGCCGCGCGAGGTTTTCCGGCGCGTAGGCGCCCTGGTCGCCGCCAAAAGCCTGGCGCAGAACCGGCCCCAGCCAGCTGAGAAAAGCATCCCCGCGGCAGGCCTGCATCTCGATCAGGAGAGATTGGCTTTCATGCACCGCCATCCCCGCCGCCTGCCCAACCGGCTGACGGGCATAAGCGCGCGGCAAATTCTGCTCGTAAAGCGCGTGCCCTGTCTCATGCAGCACGCCCATCAGGCTCTGGGCAAAATCCGCCTCATCATAGCGGGTGGTGATGCGGATATCGCTTTGCGTGCCGCCGCAGAAGGGATGGAGCGAGCGGTCAAGCCGGGCATGAGAGAAATCGAGCCCGACACGTTCAGCGAGGCGCCGGCAGAGCGCTTCCTGGTGCGCCTCGGGAAACCGCCCCTCGGGCCGGCGCGGCGGCTTCTGGCGCGCTTCCACGCGCGGCAGGGCATCGCCGAGGAAGGCTTCGAGAGTGGCGAAAATCGGCGCGACATCGGCCGCACCGATGCCCGGCTGGAACCCATCCATCAGCGCGTCATAGGGTGACATCGCAAGCGCCGCGCCAAGTGCTTGCGCGGCCTCGCGCGCCAGCCGCACCACCTCGTCAAGGTGCGGGGCAACGGTGGCGAAATCGCGCGCCGCCCGCGCCTTGCGCCAGACTTTCTCGCACGCCGAATTGGCCCGCGCCTGGGCCTCGACGAGATCGCCGGGCAAGGCGGTGGCGCGGCGATGGGCATGGCGCATCAGCGCGAGATTGGCCACACCCCAGCCGTCCTCGTCACCATCGCCAGCGGCGTCGGCCGTATCCAGGAGAGCCGCGATCTCGGGGGCGACCAGAAGCTCGTGCGCGAGCCCGGCCAGCACCGCGAGTTGATCGCCGCGCGCCGCACCCCCGCCGGGCGGCATCATGGCGGCGGCGTCCCAGTTCAGCATGGCCTGCGCCTCGGCGATCGTGTGGATGCGGGCGAACCGGGCGAGCAGCGTGCGATAGGCCGCGTTCATTGGCGCAAGGCCGCGTTCATTGGCGCATGCTCCGGCGCAGCCAGATCGCATAGATCACCAGCAAGACAGCGGCGAGGCCGAACCAGGTGAGGGCGTAGCTCAAATGGTCGTTGGGGGGACGCGGCAGGTTGTGCGCTGGCTCCGGCACGCCACCCGGCGGCGTAGACCCCAATGCCACGAGAATAAACGGCGCGACCTGCTTGAGGCCGAGCGCTGCACCAATCCGCGCCGGATCGAGCGTGTAGAAGCGAAGTTTCGCGGCATCATCGCGGGGCGTGAACCAGCCCGGTCGAGCTGCCGGTCGCACAAAGCCCTCGACCCTCACCGGCTCGGCGGGCTCGGCGAAGGCGGCCAGCGCCGCATCGGGGATCCAGCCGCGCGCCACCAGGATCGGCGGGCCGGTATCGGGCAGCAGAACCTGCAGGAGCTGTCCACCCATGTCCGGACCATGCGGCGTCTCCCGCACCTCCGCGCCGTAGAGCGCCACCACGCCGAGAAACTTCCCGCTGACCCGCACCTTCTCGAACGTCGCGGGCGCCCGGGGCAGCGGGATGGCAGGGGCAGCCTCGGCGCGCGCGATATCAGCGAGGACGCCCTCTTTCCAGTGCAGGCGGCGCACTTGCCAGAGCCCGAGATTGACCAGAATGACGAGCATGACCACGGTGCTCAGCGTCGGAACAAGGAAACGCGATTTCATGCGCCATCGATCGGGGCGGAGCAAGCCACCCGCCTCAAGACCCCATTTCGGCGCGCCGGTAGCGGTATTGCAAACCGATCAACCCCGCCTTCAGCGGCCGCATCATCAGGATGGCGAGCGGCACGGTGACGACGGGCCACAGCACGGCATGCACCCAGAGCGGCGGCGAGAAGGTAAATTCCACCCAGAAGGCAAGCCCCACCACCGCCGCGCCAAGCACCAGCATCACCGCAACCGCCGGCCCGTCACCCGCGTCATGGGCGCTGAGATCGAGACCGCAGACCGGACACGCCGGGCGCACCGCGAGCAGCCCGGCGAAAACCGGACCTCGGCCGCAACGCGGACAGCGCCCACGGAGCGCCGCGATGAGCAGCATGGCCCCCGACGGCGCCGGGTATTCCATCGCTGCTAGCCGGCGGAAACCGCCGACGCCCCCCACCAATAGATGCAGACAAACAGAAACAGCCAGACTACATCGACGAAATGCCAATACCAGGCGGCCGCCTCGAGGCCGAAATGGCGCTCGGGCGTAAAATCACCGGCGCGGGCGCGGAGGAAGCAGACGATCAGGAACAGCGTGCCGACAATGACATGGAAGCCATGGAAGCCGGTGGCGAGGAAGAACACGGAGGGGTAAATAGTGCCGCCGAAATGGAACGGCGCGTGCGAATATTCGAGCGCCTGGAAGCCGGTGAAGCTGAGGCCGAGCAACACGGTCAAGGCCAGGCCCACGACCAATCCCTTGCGGTCGTTCTCGAGCAGGCTGTGATGCGCCCAGGTGACGGTGGTGCCCGAGAGCAGCAGGATCATGGTATTGAGGAAGGGGATGTGGAAGGGATCGAAGGTACGGATGCCCTCGGGCGGCCACATCATCACCTTGGCGAAGGCGACATGCTCGGGGAATAGGGCGAAATTAAAGAAGGCCCAGAAGAAGGCGACGAAAAACATCACCTCGCTGGTGATGAAGAACATCATGCCATAGCGCAGGCCAAGCTGCACCACCGCGCTATGCAGCCCCGGCGTATGGCTTTCCTTGAGGACATCGCGCCACCAGAAAAACATCACCGCCAGCACCGCGGCCAAGCCCAGGATCAATAGCGCCCAGTTGTGATAATGCGCGACAAAGACGATCCCGAGCACGGTCAATCCGCCGCCGAGCGCGCCGAGAATAGGCCACGGGCTGGGATCGACCAGGTGGTAGGGCTGCTTCAGGCCGGAACTGGCCGGAATCGTGGCGGCGTGTGTGTCAGTGCTCATGCCTTGTCCGTCTTGTCTCTGCCGGGCAACCCGCCCGGTGGGTCAACCGCATCATCATCAAAAGCGCCGCGCGTTCAAGGGGCGGGCCGTCGGCAAGCGCGGGTAGAGGGATAAACCGCTTCAATGCTGCGTCATCTTGGCGATGGTGATCGCGAAGAACAGCCCCGCGAGGGCGAAGAGCACGACGAAAAGCGCCCAGTTGCGCGTCCGACGGCGCCGTTCAAGCTCGGACCGCGCAATCACCGGCGGCGGCTCCGAGGGGAGTGTTCCGGGCATCGCTCAGCCCACCAGATGATCGACGGCAAGCGCCGCGAACAGCGCGAAGAGATAGAGAATGGAGTAGCGGAACGTCGCCCGCGCCGGGGCATCGCCGGAAAGGCTGCGCCCGCTGGCATCTTGACCGTCCCGCATGATCCGCCCGGCCCCAAGGAGAAAGCCGAGGCCCAGCACGGCGGCGGCGCTGGCATAGATCACCCCCGCCTCGCCCAAGCCCCAGGGCATCAGCGTCAGTGGCACCAGCAGCAGGGTATAGCCGAAAATATGCCGCCGCGTCGCCCGCGCGCCCGCCACCACCGGCAGCATCGGAACGCCAGCGCGGGCGTAGTCGCCATGGGCATAGAGCGAGAGCGACCAGAAATGCGGCGGCGTCCAAAAGAAGATGATGGCGAACAGCACCAGCGGCAGCGGGGCGACATGGCCGGTCACCGCGACCCAGCCGATCAGTGGCGGAAAGGCGCCGGCGGCGCCGCCGATCACGATGTTCTGCGGCGTCCGCCGTTTCAGCCACATGGTATAAACGAAGACGTAGAAGGCGATCGAGACCGCGAGCACCAGGGCGGCGGCGAAATTAGTGGCGAGCCCCAGCACCCCCACCGAGGCGGCGGCCAGCGCGATGCCAAAACTCAGCGCCTCGTCTGGTGCGATGCGCCCGGCAGGAATCGGCCGGCGCTGAGTGCGTCGCATCAGCGTATCGATATCGCGATCATACCACATATTGATCGCGCCCGCCGCGCCCGCGCCAACCGCAATCGCGAGAATGGCGGCGATCGCCAAGACCGGGTTGAGCCGCCCCGGCGCCACCCAAAGTCCGACCAAACCGGTGAACACAACAAGCAGAATGACCCGCGGCTTGAGCAGACTGATCCAGTCACCAACGGTAGCGGCCGAGCAGTGGGGCGGGGAGAAAACCTCCCCGTCTTCCGGTCCCGCCGCCCCTTGCGCACTCCAGACCGCGTCGCTCATGGCCCCTGTCGTTGCCCTCTGGGTTTACTCAGCGAATTTGCGGCAGTTCCTCGTAGGTATGGAAGGGCGGCGGCGAACTCACCGTCCATTCCAGCGTCGTTGCTCCGGCACCCCAGTAATTATCGGCGAGATGCTCCTTCGAGGTGAAGGTACGGAACACGACGTAGAAAAAGACGAGCGCCGACGCCCCCGCGATATAGGCGCCGATCGAGGAGACGAGATTCCACCCGGCGAATGCTTCCGGATAGTCGGGATAGCGGCGCGGCATGCCTGCGAGGCCAAGGAAATGCATCGGGAAAAAGGTCAGGTTGACGCCGACGAAGAACATCCAGAAATGCACCTTGGCCCAGAATTCCGGGAAGGGTTTTCCGGTCATCTTGCCGATCCAGTAATAAAATCCCGCAAAGATGCCGAATATGGCGCCGAGCGAGAGGACGTAGTGGAAATGCGCGATCACGTAATAGGTGTTGTGCAGGATCTGATCGAGGCTGGCATTGGCGAGCACGATGCCGGTGACACCGCCGATGGTGAAGACGAAGATGAAGCCAACCGCCCACATCATTGGCACTGTCATCTCGATCGACCCGCCCCACATGGTAGCGATCCAGGAAAAGATCTTCACGCCCGTCGGCACCGCGATCACCAGCGTCGCGCCCATGAAAAAGGCCCGCGTATCGACGTCCATGCCGGAGACGAACATGTGATGTGCCCACACCACGAAGCCGACAACCCCGATCGCCACCATCGCATAGACCATGCCGAGATAGCCGAACCCCGGCTTATGGCTGAAGGTTGAGACGATGTGGCTGATGATCCCGAAGGCCGGCAGGATCATGATGTAGACTTCGGGATGGCCAAAAAACCAGAACAGGTGTTGGAATAGCACGGGATCGCCGCCGCCCTGGGGATCGAAGAAGGTCGTGCCGAAATTGCGGTCGGTGATCAGCATGGTGATTGCGCCGGCGAGCACCGGGATCGAGAGCAGCAGCAGGAACGCCGTCACCAGCATGCCCCAGACGAAAAGCGGCATCTTGTGCAGCGTCATGCCGGGAGCGCGCATGTTGAAAATCGTGGTGATGAAATTGATGGCGCCGAGCAGGGAGGAAACGCCGGCGAGATGGAGCGCGAACAGGGTGAAATCCATCCCCGGTCCGGGTTCGTACATGGCGTTGGAGAGCGGCGGATAGAGCGTCCATCCCGGCCCCGATTCGCCCATCAGCAGCCCGGCGCAAACCAAGGCCAAAGCCGGCACCAGCAGCCAGAAGCTGATATTGTTGAGGCGCGGAAACGCCATGTCGGGGGCGCCGATCAACAGCGGCACGAACCAGTTGCCGAAGCCACCGATCAAGGCCGGCATGACCACGAAGAAAATCATGATCAAACCATGCGCGGTGACGATGGTGTTCCAGATCTGACCGTTCTCGACGATATGTTGGCCGGGATACATCAATTGCGCACGCATAATCATCGACAGTACGCCGCCAATGACCGCCGCGACAGCAGCAAAAATCAGGTAGAGCGTGCCGATATCCTTATGGTTGGTGCTGAACAGCCAGCGCGCCGCGAATCCCGGATAATGCCCGTGATGCTCGCCGTGGGCGTGGTCGTGGGTGGTCGCACTTGCCATCGTTGCTCAACTCCTCGAAAGGCGCTGCCCGCCGGGCGGGACGAGCGCCGCGCTTTATCGATCAGCGTGCCTGATCCAGCAAGCCGCCCGCCGCGGCGAAGCGCGGGGTTTCCGGCGCCGAAATCCCATTCTCCGAGGTCTGCTGCGCCGCCTTCGCCTTTTCCGTCCAGGATTTGAAATCCTGCTCACTGAGCGCTTCGACCACGATCGGCATCTGGCTGTGGTTCATGCCACATACCTGGTTGCATTCGCCATAAAATCTACCCGGCTTATCGACCCTCACCCAGGTTTCAATGGTCCTGCCGGGAATGGCATAGCGCTGCACGCCCAAGCTCGGGATGAAGAAGCTATGGATCACGTCCGAACTGGTGGTGAGGATGCGGATGTCTTTGCCGGCCGGCACCACCAGGGGATTATCCACTTCCAGAAGCCGCATCTGGCCAGGCTTGAGCTGGCCATCGGGAATGATGCGGCTCTCGATGTCGAGATTTCCCTGATCGGGATAGGTGTATTCCCAATACCACTGGTGTCCCGTGACCTTGATGGTCAGCGCCGGATCGTGGGTGCGATCCTCATAATAGACCAGCCGGAAGGACGGGATGGCGATGACCACCAGGATCAGGATCGGCAACACCGTCCACAATACCTCGATCAAGGTGTTGTGACTGACACGGCTCGGGTCCGGATTGCGCTTAGCGTTATAACGCAGCATGACCCAGACCAGCAGCGCGCCCACGAACAGGGTGATCAGGGTGATGATCACCAGCACGAGGTCGTGCAGGTCTATGATATCGCGCTTCACCGGGCTGAACCCCGGCTGCATGGCCATCTCCCAAGGGGTCGGCGCATGCACCGCCGAAGCCTCGCCGGCCGCCTGCGCCCCGGCCGCCTGAGCCAGAGCCCTTCCGGCCCACATCACCTGGGCTGGCGCGAAGAGAAAGCTGAGCGTCGCAAGCAACACCGCGCATCGCCGTCCAAGAATCCGCATCGGCCGATCATCCTGCTTTTCCGACGTGCCGGATAGGTCAATCCGGCCCTGGCCACTGGCCTAGCCGACCTGGGATGAGCAATCAAGTAGGCCTCGCGATGTTTCACCAAGGTCGCCGATGATCCGCCGCGCCACGCGCCTCAGCGTCCGAGGCGCGGTCCCATTGCAGGCGCGGCGAGGGCGACGCCGCTCAGCACCTGCTGGGCCAGCGCCCGGCCGAGACAGGCCTGCAGCCGCCGTGCCTCGGCCCGCCGTTCGGCCCGCCCCACCCGTTCGAGATCGATCCCGCCGCCCTTGGCCCAGCCGCGCATCAGGTCGAAGCGCGGGAACAGCATCACCCCAGGCAAGGTCGCGGCGCCGCGCAGCACCGCCTCATAGGGTGCGAGATCGGCGTGCATGCGGAGAAACCGGCTATAGGGCGGATCGATCAGGATCAGCGCCGCGCCGCTGGCGCGCACCCGCGCCGCACCCTCGTCAAGGGCGTGGGCCAGGGCCGGTGGCGGCAGTTGACGCAGTGCCTCGATCGTCCCGGTCTGCCACAGCACGAGCTGCGCCGGCCGCGCCGCGAGCATCTGGTCGAGGGTCGCCGCGAGGCTCGCCGCCGTCAGCCCGCGCCCGCCATAAAGGCTGAGCACGATTTCCGCCCCCGGCGCCGCTCCCTTGAGCGCCTGCGCCAGGCGGTAGGGAAACGAATCGAACACCTCGCCGGGCGGCGGGCCGAGGATGCTGCCCGAGCCGACGGCAAGAATCTCCAGATGCCCGCCGGGGCGCAACGCCGCGCGCACCGCCCCGAGCGGCAAACCCGCCGTGGTCAACGCCGCGGGCGCGGGACAGAATGCCGGGGCGAGCGGCGGCGCGGGATCGATGTCGGGGGCCGGGAGGGTGATGCGGGCGCTCACCGGCAGATCCGGCGCCGCTGGTGGCGTCGGCGCGGCCGTCAGCGGCCGCGCCGCCAGCGCCACGAGGACCGCCAAGGCGAGCGCCTGGAACGCACGGCTGCGGCTTGCCTGCCTCACCTCACCCGCCCGCCTGAACATGCCCGACCCGGGCCCACCCAAAGCGATGCCAGGGATCATTTTTTTCCCGGTAGCAATTTGTACACGAAATTGCCATTTCATCTTCCTGTCACATTCGGCTAGGCATGGCACCCCATGAAGATCATCAGCTGGAACCTCCTTCGCCTGAAGGGCGCCTCGCTTGAGGATGTCGTGCGCCTGATCCACCACGAGCGCCCCGATATCCTCCTGATGCAGGAAGCGACCGAGGCGATGAACGACCTGCCCCGCTGGATCGGCGGGCATTATGCCCGCGTGCCGCTGCCCGGGCGCGTCCACGGCCTCGCCACCTGGAGCCGCGCGCCCTTCGCCGCCCCGCCGCGCGTCCTCTGGCTGCCCTCCGGCACGATCATCCAGCGGGTCTGCCAGATCCTCGATTTCGGCGATTTCGCCCTCGCCAATGTCCATCTTTCGCACGGCCAGGTGCTGAACCGGCGGCAGCTGCGCCGCATCGGCAAGGCGCTGCCGGCGCATGCCGCGGTGCTCGGCGATTTCAACCTGCTCGGCCCGGCGCTGCTCCCCGGCTTCCAGGATGTCGGCCCGCGCCAGCCGACGCATGTGATGGGCGAGGTGCTGCCGCTGCGCATCGACCGCTGTCTCGCGCGTGGCCTGATCTGCCAGGACCGCGCGGTGCTGCCACGCGGCGCGTCCGATCACCGTCCGATCGTCGTCCGCCTCGCGCGCGCCCCGGCCCTGCAAAAAGCCGCCTGACCCCGCCCGCTCTCTCGCGTTGCCCCCCGCTTCATCTCCCGGCCACCAACCGGCAGCCGCCGGCGGCGAGCGGGCGAAAGGCACTCTCGCCGGGAATGGTCGCGACGAGCTTGTAGAGATCCCATTCGCCGTGACTTTCAGCCGGGGTTTTGACCTGGAACAGATACATCGCATGCACCGCCCGCCCATCGGGGCGAATGGTCACGGGACCGAACAGCGGATCAGCGATCGGCGCGCTCTCCATTTGCCGCACCACCACCTCACCCTCGATGCTGCGGGCGGCGCGCACCGCGCGCAGATAGGCGAGGGTGGCGGAATAGACGCCGGCCTGGTCCTCGGTCGGCATGCGGCCCTGCATGCGGGCGGCGAAACGCTGACTCCAGGCGCGGGTCGTCTCGTTGCTATCCCAATAGAACGCCTCGACCAGTTGCAGCCCCGCCGCAGTCTTGAGGCCGAGCGCGTGGATATCGGAAATCTGCAGGAACAGCGCGGCAAGCTGCGTGCCCTTGGCGCCGAGCCCGAACTCGGCCGCCTGCTTGATGGCGTTGATCGCATCGGCCCCGGTATTGGCGAGCGCCAGCACCTGAGCTCCAGAATTGGCCGCTTGGAGCAGCGGCGAGGAGAAATCGCTGGTGCCGAGCGGGGCGGTCGCGCTGCCCAGCACCTTGCCGCCGAGCGCCACCAGCGTCGTCGTCGCATCGCGCTCGAGGGTGTGGCCGAGGGCGTAATCGACCGTGAGGAAATACCAGGTCTTGAGGTTGCGCGCGACCATCGCATGGGCGGTGCTGGCGCCTTGCGCCCACGTGTCGCTGACCCATTGCACGGTGGTCGGCTGGCAGGACTTGCCGGTGAGATCGGAGGTCAGCGCGCTTGAGGCCAGCGCCGTGCGGTGCCGTTCCGCCATCACCGCGGCAACCGCCAGGGCGACCCCGGAATTGGGCAGGGCAACGACGGCGTCCACCCCCTGCTCATCGACCCAGCGCCGCGCGATCGCGGTGCCGATATCGGGCTTGTTCTGATGATCGGCGGCAAGGATCTCGACCTTGAGGCCGCCGCTCTCGGGGCCGAAATCTTCCGCCGCGAGCCGCGCCGCGGCCACCGCGCCAGCGCCGCCCTGATCGGCGAAGGGGCCGCTCATGTCGTCGAGCACGCCGATGCGCACGACATTGCCCGGCACCTCGGCCAGCGCCGGGTGCGAGGACAGACCGAGGATCGGGGCGAAAACCAACCCCCCGAGCAAGGCGGCGGCGGGACACAGGCCGAATTTTTTCATCGTTTTATTCCTCCCAAACGGCGCCGCCGCCGCGGCGCGCTACATCTTCTCGACCTGCCCGTATTCGAGATCAACCGGCGTCGCGCGGCCAAAAATCGAGACGCTGACCTTCACCCGGCCTTTTTCCTCGTCCACTTCCTCGACGGTGCCATTGAAACTGGTAAAGGGGCCATCGGCGACCCGCACCTGCTCGCCGACCTCGAACAGCACCGAGGGGCGCGGATGCTCGACCCCCTCGCGGGTCTGGTTCATGACCCGTTCGGCCTCGGCGTCCGAGATCGGCGAGGGCCGCGTCTTGCTGCCGAGGAAGCCGGTCACTTTCGGCGTGTTCTTCACCAGATGCCAGGCCTCGTCAGAGAGCTCCATGTTCACCAGAACATAGCCGGGGAAGAACTTGCGCTCGGCATTGACCTTCTGGCCGCGCCGCATCTCGACCACTTCCTCGGCCGGCACCATCACCTCGCCGATCTCCTCGGCGAGACCTTTCTGGGCCGCTTGCTCCTTGATCTGCTGGGCGATCTTCTTCTCGAATCCCGAATAGACATGCACCACGTACCAACGCTTGGCCATCACCCGTTCCCCAATGCCTCGGCGCACGCCATCAGCCGCCGATCCCGAACATGGCGCGCACGCCCAACCCGACCACCTGGTCGATGGTGAACAGGAACAGCGCGGCCAGTGCGGCGAGCGCCAGCACCAGCGCGGTGGTAATCGAGGTCTCCTTGCGCGACGGCCAAGTGACGCGCCCGGCCTCGATGCGCACCTCGCGCAGGAATTTCACTGGATTGACCGCCACGCCGCCTGTTCCTTTTTCATCATCGCGCGCCATTGGCATCACGCACCACTGGCCCCGCCTGGTCCCCTGGCAGGGGTGGAGGGTCTCGAACCCCCAGCCTCCGGTTTTGGAGACCGGCGCTCTAGCCAATTGAGCTACACCCCTGCACGGCACGCACGCGAACGCGCTAGACACAATGCGCCGGGCGCCCTGTCAAGGGGCGGAGGCCGCCCGCTCTAGCCCCGTGCCGCCACGGCGACACCCGCCGCGGCCAGCGCCATGCCGCCCCAGCCGAGCGGCGCCAGATGCTCGCCGGTGAGCCCCCAGGCAATCAGCGCGGCGGTCGGCGGCACCAGGAAAAACAGCGCGGAGACCCGCGCGACCGCGCCGCGGCGGATCATCGCCAGCAACAGGCTCACGGCGATCAGCGAGTTGGCGAGCACGAGGTAGGCGAGTGCGCCGAGCAGCGGCGCCGTCCACGCGATGTGCATCGGCTCGATGAGAAACGCCAGGGGCAACGTGGCGGCCAGGCCAACGCCATATTGTACGGTAATCGCGCTCAAGGGATGATGCGCCGCGCCGCGCTGCTTCTCATAGAGCGTGCCGGCGGTCATGCCGGCGAGCGCGGCGAGCGCAAAACCGATGCCAAGCGCTGTCACCTGCCCGACGGCGGCGCGCGAGACGATCACCACCCCCGCCCCGGCAAGCCCGAGCGCCATTCCCGCCCATTGCGCCCCGCCCACCCTGCCGCCCACGAGACGGGGCGCCAGCAGCGCCACCAGGATCGGTTGCAGCGAGGTGATCAGCGCCAGCCCCCCCGCCGAGAGGCCGAATTCGACGGCGAGATAGCAGCCGGCGAAATAGCCGAACTGGATCAGCAGCCCGACCACCACCAAATCCCGCCACTCGCGCCCGCGTGGCAGGCGGGGACGCACCACGAGCAGCACGGGGGCGAGCAGCGCCAGCACGCAGACATAGCGGAGCGCCAGAAAAGTCAGCGGATCGGCATAGGCTAAGCCGATCTTGATACAGATGAAGCCCGAGGACCACAGGCCGAGAAACACCACGGGCGCCAGCAGGAACGGATCGAGGCCCAAACGGGGGGCGGCGGCTGGAGCGGGTGAGGGGAATCGAACCCCCGTAACCAGCTTGGAAGGCTGGGGCTCTACCATTGAGCTACACCCGCGCGATGCCCGGGAACGCGAACAGCGCGCAACCGGGAGGGAAGTGGTGGAGGGGGTTGGATTCGAACCAACGTAGGCGTGCGCCAGCGGATTTACAGTCCGCCCCCTTTAGCCACTCGGGCACCCCTCCGCGATCAATGGGATTTCGACTAGGGCGAAACCCGCGGGCTTGTCAATCAAAGCCCCGCGCGGGTCGCTACGAGTTCGGCGATGCGCCGTTCCTCAGCGCGCGCGCGGGCCCGCTGGCGTTGCCGCGCCACGGTCTCGGCGAGGTGGTCGGCGACATTGGCATCCCGCCGCGCCCCGCGCGTCGCCTGCTCGGCCTCCGCGAGGGCCGCTTGGCCGGCCTCGATCAGATGCTCGAGCCGCGCTCGCGCCGCGCCGACGATCTCGAACCAATGCCGCCCTGCCCCGCCCGACGCCGCCGCGACCAACGCCTCCGCCCGCCAGGCCGCGAGTTCCTCGGCCAGCGTGGCAAGGCGCTGCAAGCGGAGCCGGGCGCGCTCCATCTCCTGGAGGCGGAGCCTGAGCGCGTGTTCGCGCGCCTCCGTCAAGGCCGCGAGCACTTCCCTTGGGGGAGCGAAATACGGATCCATCGATCGCCAACCTCGCCTTGCGCGGCGATGCGCGCCTTTGCCCGGGGCATCCTCGTGGGTGTCGGTTAAAATAAGGAAAAACATGTGCCGGCGCTTGTCGGGCCAGCGGCGAAATCCTATTGCAACGCCCCATGCGCCGCATCATCCCCGTCCTCGCCCTTTTCCTCGCTCTCTCGCTCGGCCTCACCGCCCCGCTTCACGCTGCGAGCCAAGAGAGCGCCAAACCCGCCCCCGCGCGGGCCGACACGCCGCGCCCGCTTGGCACCTTCGGCGACTGGATCGCCGCGACCCATCACGAAGCCGACCAGACCGTGTGCTATGCCTTCACCCGGGCGCGGTCCTCCTCGAGCAAAATCCCCGGCCGCGGTGACATCGTGCTGTCGGTGACCGAGCGTCCCTCGGGGCGCGACGCCGTGGCGCTGAGCGCCGGCTTCGCCTATCCCGCCAATGCCGAGGCGCGGCTCCAGGTGGAGAAAGCGAGCTTCGCGCTCTATACCGCCCAGCATTCCGCCTTCGCGCGCGACGGCCACGCCGTTGTCGCCGCCCTGCTCAAGGGGCACGAGGTGGCCATCCACAGCCCCGCCCCCCGCCATCTCCAGGTGACGGACCAGTTCAGCCTGCGCGGTTTTGCCGCCGCCTATGCCGCGATCAACAAGGCCTGCCCGGCCAAATGAGCGCCGCCCTCAGCGACGCCGAGCGCGACCGCATCCTCGCCAAGGCGGCGCTGTTTGCCCCGCCGCCGGCCGAGCTTGCCGATGGCAGGCGCGATCTCGTCGGCCTCTCGCGCGAGGAACTCAAAGCCGCGCTGGCCGCGCTCGGCGAGCCGGCGTTCCGCGTCAAGCAGATCTGGCATTGGATCTATCACCAGGGCGTCGTCGATTTCGCCGCCATGAGTTCGATCGCGCGGCCCTTGCGCGAAAAGCTCGCCCGACATTTCGTGATCTCCCGGCCGGAGACGGCGCTGCGGCAGAAAAGCCGCGATGAGGCGGAGAAATTCCTGCTCCGCTTTCGCGACGGCGAACAGGTGGAAACCGTCTATATCCCCGACGTTATCGAGGATCGCGGCGCCGTTTGCCTCTCCTCGCAAGTGGGCTGCACGCTTTCCTGCCGCTTCTGCCATACCGGCACGCAGCGCCTGACGCGCAACCTCGGCGCTGCCGAAATCCTCGGCCAGTTCATGGCGCTCCGCGATGTCTATGGCGAATGGCCGAGCCCCAAGGGCGAGACGCCGCGGCTGCTCTCGACCATCGTGCTAATGGGCATGGGCGAGCCGCTTTATAATTATGAAAACGTCGCCCGCGCCATGACCATCATCATGGATAATGAGGGCATCGCGCTGTCGCGCCGGCGGATCACGCTCTCGACCTCCGGCGTGGTGCCGATGATGGACCGCGCCGGGGCCGAGCTTGGCGTCAATCTCGCGGTGTCGCTGCACGCGGTGCGCGATGCGTTGCGTGATGAATTGGTGCCGCTCAATCGCAAATACCCGATCGCCGAGCTGATCGCCGCATGCCGGCGCTATCCTGGCGCCTCGAATGCCCGGCGCATCACCTTCGAATACGTCATGCTGCGCGGGGTGAACGACAGCGAGGCCGACGCGCGGGAACTCGTCCGGCTGATCGCGGGGCTGCCGGCCAAGGTCAATCTCATCCCCTTCAACCCCTGGCCGGGCAGCCGCTTCGCGCCGAGCACCGCGCGCGCCATCGCCCGCTTCGCCGAGATCGTGATGGATGCCGGCTACGCCGCCCCGGTGCGCACGCCGCGCGGGCGCGACATTCTCGCCGCCTGCGGCCAGTTGCGCACGATGATGGCGCCCAACCCCGCCTGAGAGTTTGAAAAAAAATGCCCTCTTTCTCGGAATCCGACGGAAAAAGCCAATGTTTCTAGAGGGCGTTCTTTTTCAAGTTCGATTGATTTTCAGGCTCTGAGCGTTTGGAAAGCAATGCCCGCTCCGCGCGGCGCTTGCCGGCCCCCCTCGCGGGCGTTAGGGTCGCCCCGTTTCATCCCCCGGCGCACGACGCCCCCGCACGAGTTTTTCCCCATGAGCTTCATCGCCGAACGCCTCGAACGCATCAGCCCGAGCCAGACCATCGCGATCTCCACAAAGGCGCGCGCGCTCAAGGCGGCGGGGCGCGACATCATCAGCCTCTCCGCCGGCGAGCCCGATTTCGACACGCCGCGCAACGTCAAGGATGCGGCGATCCGCGCCATCGAAGCGGGCGAGACGAAATATACCGATGTCGCCGGCACCCCGGCGCTGCGCCGGGCGATCGCCGAGAAATTCCGCCGCGATTCCGGGCTCGACTACAAGCCCGAGGAGATCATCGTCGCCACGGGCGGCAAGCAGGTGATCTATAACGCCATGGTCGCGACGCTCAATCCCGGCGACGAGGCGATCATCCCGACGCCCTGCTGGGTGAGCTACCCCGATATCGTGGCGCTCGCCGATGGCACCCCGGTTCTGGTGCCCTGCGGGCAGAATGCCGGCTTCAAACTGCGGGCCGAGGATCTCGAAGCGGCGATCACGAACCACACCAAATGGTTTTTCATCAACAGTCCATGCAACCCAACCGGCGCTGCCTATTCGGCCGACGAACTCCGCCCGCTCTGCGAGGTTCTCCTCCGTCACGAGAACGTCTGGATCTTCACCGATGATATCTATGAAAAACTGGTCTATGACGGGTTTCGCCCGGCCACCATCGTCGAGGTCGAGCCGCGCCTGAAAGCACGCACGGTGACGATGAACGGCTGCTCCAAGGCCTATGCCATGACCGGCTGGCGTATCGGCTATGCCGGCGCGCCGCTCGAACTGATCAGGGCGATGGACAAACTCCAGAGCCAATCGACCTCCAACACCTCCTCGATCAGCCAGGCCGCCGCGGTCGAGGCACTGAACGGGCCGCAGGATTCGATCGCCGAGATGGCGAAGGTCTATCAGCAGCGGCGCGATCTCGTCGTCGCCATGCTGAACGAGGCGCCGGGCATCTCGTGCCACAAGCCCGAAGGCGCGTTCTATGTCTATCCTTCGCTCGCGGGCTGCCTCGGCAAGACCAGCCGGAGCGGGGTTACGATCAGGAACGACGAGGATTTCGTCACCGCCCTTCTCGAGGAAGAAGGGGTTGCGGCGGTGCATGGCGCGGCCTTCATGTATCCTGGCTACATGCGCATCAGCTACGCGACATCGACCGCGGCGCTCCGGGAAGCCTGCCAGCGCATCGAACATTTCTGTCGCGGCCTCAGGTAAGGGGGCGGCGGGAAATAAATGCGCGCTCTTCGCGACAGGCAGGCCAGGGGCTTTGCCCCTGGACCCGAGCAAAGGCGGAGCCTTTGCAATCCCTTCCATGACGCGGGTCTGGGGGCGCTGCCCCCAGCTTGTCCAGGGCGGAGCCCTGGCCTTATTTGGCTGCGATAAATTCTCCCCATGCCCCGGCTCGCCGCGCGCCTCGAACGCCTGCCCCCGGCCGCGACGGTGGCGATGACGCAGCGCGCGCGGGCCTTGCGCGAAGCCGGCGTCCGCGTGCTCACGCTTTCGATCGGCGAGCCCGATTTTCCGACGCCGCCCCACGCCATCGCCGCCGCGCACGAAGCCGCCTTGCGCGGCGAAACCAAATACCCCCCGCAAGATGGCACCCGCGCGCTCAAGGTAGCGGTGCAACGCAAATTCCGCCGTGATTCCGGGCTCGACTACGCGCTCGATGAAATCATGGTCGCCAATGGCGGCAAACAGGTGATTTTCAATGCCCTGATGGCGGCGGTCGATCCGGGGTCGGAAGTCATCATCCCGGCGCCCTATTGGGCCTCCTATACCCTGCTCACGGAATTGGCCCAGGGCGTCGTCGTGCCGGTGAATTGCCCGCAGAACAGCGGATTTCGGCTGCGCCCCGAAGATCTCGCCCAGGCGATCACGCCGCGCACCCGCCTGGTGCTGCTCAATTTCCCCAACAACCCGACCGGAGCGGCCTGTTCGCGCGCGGAAATGGCGGCGCTCGGAAAAGTGCTGCTAGAACACCCCGATATCTGGGTGCTCTGCGATGATATGTATGAGCACCTGATCTATGATGGGTTCGAATACGTTACCATGGCGGCCGCCGAGCCACGTCTGCGCGCGCGCGTGCTGACGGTCTCCGGGGTTTCCAAAACCTATGCCATGACCGGCTGGCGCATCGGCTTCTGCGGCGGGCCGCGTGAGCTGATCCGCGCCATGGTCAATATCCAGGGTCAGGCGACGGCAGGCGTCTCGACCATCGGCCAGGCGGCGGCGGCGGCGGCGCTCGATGGGCCGCAGGAACTGATTGCCGAGCGCGCCGCGATCTATCGCGCCCGACGCGATCTCCTGGTCGATCTGCTCAACGCCGCGCCGGGTATCTCGTGCCACAAACCCGAAGGCGCGTTCTACGTGTTCCCCAATATCGCGGGCTGTCTCGGGCGCCGCAGCGCGGGCGGTCGGATGATTGCGTCGGACGCCGATTTCGCCGCCGCCCTGCTCGAGGAACAGCATGTCGCGGTGGTCCAGGGCGCGGCCTTCGGCATGAGCCCCTACTTGCGCATCAGCTACGCCGCCGAGCCGGCGGTTCTGGAGGAGGCGGGAGCGCGCATCATCGCTTTTTGCGCGGCCCTCCACTGAGCCGCCGCGCGTCACCCGATATCGTCATCCGCCCTGGACGCGACGAGGACGCGCCCGCCATCCGCGCCCTGATCGATGCCTCCCGCGCCGAGTTCCCCGGCCCGGCGGGGCCTGCGGATCGGCTCGGCGATCTCGCCCGGCCCGCCACCCACTACGCCAAACGCCGCGGCGCGCTGTTCATCGCCGCGCAAGGCGAGGATATCATTGGTCTTGTCGCCAGCGCGCCCAGCGCAACCGAAGGCACCATCGAGCTCGCAGACCTCCAGGTGCGGCGCGATCTGCGCGGGGGCGGCCTCGCGCTGCGGCTGTTGAACGCGGTGGAAACCGCTTCGCGCGGGATGCAGCGCCTCCAGCTCTGGTGTGACACGCGGGCCGACGCGGCGCAGCGGTTTTTCGAAAAACACGGCTACCTGCGCGAGGGGCCGATAAGGGTGCGGGAAGACAGCAGCAAGGCGCTGGAATTCGCCTATGCCAAACCGCTCGCCGGCATCCAGGTGATCTCGCTCGACGCCGCCGCCGCCGCCTCGGCCGACCGCCGCCTCGGCGACATCCTGACGCTGGCCGCCAATAGCGACGCGCAATTGCCGCTGCTTTCGGGCACCGAGGCGCGGCGCTACTGGCGCGGTGTCTCGGCGGATGTCGCGGGCGGGCGCCGGGTGCTGCTCGCCGGCTGGGTCGAGGGCGTGCTCGCCGGCGCGGTGCAGCTCGATATCAACACGCCGCCCTACCAGGACCACCGCGGCGAGGTGCAGCACCTCTTGATCCTACCCGCCTATCGCGGCGGCGGGCTGGCGCTCGCGTTGATGGCGGCGCTCGAAACCGCGGCGCGGGCACGCGGGCGCCGGCTGCTGACGCTGAACGCCATGGCCGGCGGCCCCGCCGAGGCCCTCGCGCGCGCGACCCACTGGCAGGAAGGCGGGCGCATCCCGGGCTTCACCGTCACCGCTCGCGGGGTGCCCTGCGATATGCTGTTTTTCTGGAAGGCGTTGGGGTGACGCCGAAGCCTATCAAGGCCAGGGCAGCCCCCTGGCCTTTCTACCTCAGCCCACACTTCGTGTCCGCGTGCGCAGCGTGACGAATTCCTCCGCCGCCGTGGGGTGGATGCCGATGGTGCGGTCGAAATCGGCTTTGGTGGCACCGCAGGTGAGTGCGATCGCAAGGCCCTGCATGATCTCGGGCGCGTCCTCGCCCAGCATATGCGCGCCCAGCACCCGTCCGCTCGCCTGATCGACGACGAGTTTCATCAGCGTCTTCCGCGCCCGCCCGCTGATGGTGTGGCGCATCGGGGTGAACTGGGTGAGATAGATATCGACCGCGCCGCGCGCCACCGCTTCCTCCTCGGTGAGCCCGACGGAGGCGAGTGGCGGGGTGGAGAAAACCGCGCTGGGCACGGCGGCGAAATTCCAGTTCCGCGCCGGCCCGCCGAATAGCCGATCGGCGAGGGTGTGGCCCTCGGCGGTGGCGACGGGGGTGAGATTGATGCGGTCGGTGACATCGCCGATCGCAAAGATATTCTCCTGGCTCGTCCGCCAGTCCTGATCGACGATGACGGCGCCGCTCTCGGCCGCCTTGACCCCGGCCGCGTCCAGCCCCAGCCCGGCGACTTGGGGTGCCCTGCCGGCTGCGAAAAAGACGCAATCGGCGGCGATCCGTCGCCCATCGCGCAACACCGCGACCCGGCCCTCGCCAGCCGCCTCGACCGCCGCGATATTGCTTTCGGGAAACAGCCGGATGCCCTGGGCGGCGAGAGTTTCGGCCATCGCTTCGCGCAAATCGCCATCGAAGCCACGCAGCGGCCGCGGCTGGCGGAACACCAGATCGACCTCGGCGCCGAGGCCGCGGAAAATCCCGGCGAACTCGACCGCGATATAACCGCTGCCGAGGATTACCACGCGCTCGGGGCGCTTGGGCAGATAGAAGGCGTCATCGGAGATGATGCCGAGCGCAGCACCCGGAATATCGGGGCGAAGCGGGCGGCCGCCGGTTGCGATGACGATGCGCTCGGCGGTGATTTTTTCCGCGCCCACCGCCAGGGTGTGGTGGTCGAGAAACCGCGCCCGCGCCTCGAAAACCCGCGCCCCGGCGGCTTCCAGAAGCTTGCGGTAGGCGGCGTTGAGACGGGCGATCTCGCGATCCTTGGCGGCGATCAGCGCCGCCCAGTCATGCCTGACGGCCGCACTATCCCACCCGAAACCGCGCGCATCCTCGGCGTGGGCGGCGTATTCGGCGGCCTGGACGAGGATTTTCTTCGGCACGCAGCCGACATTGACGCAGGTGCCACCCCAGAACCGCTCCTCGGCCACGCCGACACGCGCCCCATGCGAGGCGGCGATCCGCCCGCAGCGCACCCCAGCGGAGCCACCGCCTATCACGAAAAGATCGAAGTCGAAGGTCATTCGTGGATCCTCGGCGAGTAACGGAACGTGAAGCAAAAGGGGAAGCCTTCTTTTTCTGAAGAAAAAGAAGCAAAAAGACTTTTACCTGGTTTCCCGAAGCGGCGATGCCTCAGGCATCGCCACAACGGATAAAAGTTTTTTGGTTCTTTTTTACAAAAAAGAACAGTTATTACACTTTCTATGTCCCGATTCCGCCAAGCGCGAGATATTTGATTTCGAGATAATCCTCGATGCCGTATTTCGAGCCCTCGCGGCCGAGGCCCGACGATTTCATGCCGCCGAACGGCGCCACCTCGGTTGAGATGATACCCTCGTTGATGCCGATGATGCCGTATTCGAGGGCTTCGGCGACGCGGAAAATGCGCCCGACATCGCGGGCGTAGAAATAGGCGGCGAGGCCGAATTCGGTGTCGTTGGCGAGTCTGATCGCCTCGTCCTCGGTCTTGAAGCGGAACAGCGGCGCGACCGGGCCGAAGGTTTCTTCGCGGAAGATATCGGCCGAGGCCGGCACCTCGGCAAGGATGGTCGGCTGGAAAAAGGTTCCACCCATCTCGTGGCGCTTGCCCCCGGTGATGACGCGCGCGCCGCGTTTGAGGGCGTCGGCGATATGCGCCTCGACCTTGGCGACCGCCTCGGCATTGATCAGCGGCCCCTGCGTCACCCCCGGCTCCATCCCATCCCCGACGCGAAGCGCCTCGACCGCCGTTTTCAGCTTGGCGGCAAAGGCGTCATAGACGCCGTCCTGCACCAAAAGCCGGTTGGCGCAGACGCAGGTCTGACCGGCATTGCGGTATTTGCTGGCGATCGCACCGACGACGGCGGCGTCGAGATCGGCGTCGTCAAAGACGATGAAGGGGGCGTTGCCACCCAGTTCCATGCTGGTTTTCTTGATCGTCGGCGCGCATTGCGCGAGCAGTTTCGCCCCCACCTCGGTCGAGCCGGTGAAGGAGAGCTTGCGCACCAGCGGGTTGCCCGTGAGTTCCGCCCCCATCTCACCGGACGGCCCGGTGATGACGTTGCAGACGCCCGCCGGCATGCCGGCGCGCTCGGCGAGCACGGCGATGGCGAGCGCCGAGAACGGCGTCTGGCTCGCCGGGCGGATGACGCCGGTGCAGCCTGCGGCCCAGCCCGGCCCGGCCTTGCGGGTGATCATCGCGGCGGGGAAATTCCACGGCGTGATCGCGGCGAAAACGCCGATCGGCTCTTTCTGGACGATGATCCGCCGACCCTTGGCGTTTTGCGGAATGGTGTCGCCATAGACGCGCTTGCCTTCCTCGGCGAACCACTCGATGAAGCTCGCGGCATAGGCGATCTCGCCCTTCGCTTCGGCGAGCGGCTTGCCCTGCTCGGCGGTCATGATCACCGCGAGGTCATCGGCGTTGGCCAGCATCAAATCATTGAGCCGGCGCAAGATCGCCGCGCGCTCTTTCGCGGTGAGCGCCCGCCAGGCGGGATAGGCGGCATGAGCGGCTGCGATCGCGCGGCGCGTTTCGGCGGCGCCCATCGCCGGCACCTCGCCGATGACCTCGCCGTTGGCCGGGTTGCGCACAGACATCGTGCGCCCGCTATCGGCCGCGATCCATTTGCCGCCGACGTGATTTGCCTGCCGGAAGAGGCTGGCGTCCTTGAGCGGCAGGGGTGTGACGGGATTGAGCATCGCGTTCCTCCTCGCATGGCGTTCGCCCTCTCACATAGTCTCCCCAACGCTCTGCCGCCAGCATCTCGGGCGCGGCGCGATCTGGATTTCAGGCCGCGGCCCCGCCGATCATCCCGACGGCGACGGCGAGACGGCGCGGCAGCGCGCCGATGCGCCTGCCATCGATGCCACCGAGCGCCGCCGCCGTCCCGCCGGCGCGACGCGCGAGTGCGGCCCAGCGACAAAGACCAAGCCCCCTCGCCCCAGGGTGGCTCCGCGTCGGGAAAACCGGGGAAAGAAAGACCAGCGCCGCCCCGGCGCGCCGGGCGCGGCGCAGTTCGGGGAGCGAATGGGCGGAGCTGGTACGGAAGGCAACGCGCGCCTGGAAAACCGGGTCGCGCCCGGCGCGGAGATGCAGCCCAGCGCGGAGGCGCTGCGCCAGCCGCCAATCCCCGGCAATCGCGAGCTTGACGCGCCGCGCCCGGCAGAGCCGCGCGAGGTCCGGCCCCAACCGGCGCTGGTCATGGCGCAGCACCACGCCACACAGCCCGGGCGGCAGGCGGGTAATCAGCGGACGCGGATCCATGAGCCGGGCGGCGTCGCTAAACAGCCAGAGCGGCGGCAGGGCGCCGGTCCGGCGAGACTTGACGGCGCGCGCCCAAGCCAGGAGCTTTCCATCCATGACCCGGCTTGAAGCACGAACGACCCCGCCCGGCGAGATCGCGGCCCGGTTGGAAGCGGTCCGAGCCGAAATCGCCGCCGCCGCCCTGGCCTGCAAGCGCGATCCGGCGGCGATTACCCTGGTCGCGGTTTCGAAAACCCACCCAGCCCTGGCCGTCGAGGCGGCGCTCCGCGCGGGCCAGCGTCGCTTCGGCGAGAACCGGGTGCAGGAGGCCGCCGCCAAATTTTCTCCCCTGCGCGCCGCGTGGCCGGATTTGCGTCTGCATCTCATCGGTCCCCTCCAGACCAACAAGGCGCGGGAAGCGGTGCGACTGTTCGATGTCATCGAAAGCCTCGACCGCCCGCGCCTCGCCGACGCCCTCGCCTCGGCCATTGCGCGCGAGGGCCGCCAACCCGACCTTCTCATCGAAGTCAATCTCGGCTGCGAACCGCAGAAATCAGGCGTCCCACGCGATCAGGCCGACGCCTTCATCAGCGCCTGCCAGGCCCGCTTCGGCCCCGCGCTGACCGGCCTGATGGGCATTCCCCCAGCGGCGGCCGACCCGGCGCCCCATTTCGCCTGGCTCGCCGCGTGCGCGCGCCGGCACGGGCTCGGGGTGCTCTCGATGGGGATGTCGGCGGATTTCCCAGCGGCGATCGCCGCCGGAGCCACCCATATCCGCCTTGGCACGGCGATTTTCGGGGCGCGGCCGGCCGGCTTGCCAGGCCATTCTCGATAACGGGGTTTTTATTCCAGGTGAGGAGCCTTGCCGCCTAATCCCAGCACAGGCGGCGCCTCTGGTCCAGGATGCGCGTCTGGACCGCTGGCCGCCACTCTTGCACCGGGCACGCCGGGCGGCGTATGGGTGCCGGCCGCGTTCGGCCCCGCCTGCCCCGCCACGTGCACAGAGGCCTCCCTGATGCCCGTCTCCCCGAGACCCGCACCGCGCCGCATCCCGCAAACGCCGAGCCGGCGATGAGCGCCGCGGCAAACGCCACCAAGCCGCGCGCCCTGCCCCCGCTTGGCGCCCTGCTCGCCGTGCTCGGCATCGTCTATGGCGATATCGGCACCAGCCCGCTCTATGCCTTCCACGCCAGTCTGGTGCTGTTGCAGCCCAACGCCATCGCCGAGACCGAGATTTTGGGCGTGCTGTCGCTGATCTTCTGGTCGCTGTTCCTCATCGTCACGGTAAAATACGTGCTGCTGGTGATGCGCGCCGACAATCGTGGCGAGGGCGGTATTCTGGCGCTGATGGCGCTCGCGCAGCGGGTCTCGGTGAAGGCGAGCACAAGGCGGGGGCTCGCCATCGTCGGCATTGTCGGGGCCAGCCTGTTTTTCGGCGACGGCGTCATCACGCCGGCGATTTCGGTGCTCTCGGCGTTGGAGGGCCTTGAGGTCTCGACGCCAGGTCTCGCCGAGTATGTCCTGCCGATCGCCGCGGTGGTGATCGTCATCCTGTTCGTGATGCAATCGCGTGGCACCGGCAGTGTCGGGCGGGTGTTCGGCCCGGTGATGGCGCTGTGGTTTGCCGCCATCGGCGTGCTCGGCGCGATCGAGATCTTCCAGCATCCCTTCGTGCTCGCGGCGCTGTCGCCGACCTATGCGGTGCTGATCTGTTTTCACTATCGTTTTCTCGCCTTCATCGTGCTCGGCGCGGTGGTGCTCGCGGTGACCGGGGCGGAGGCGCTCTATGCCGATATGGGGCATTTCGGGGCGCAGCCCATCCGGCTGTCATGGCTGTTTTTCGTATTACCTTGTCTGGTGCTCAATTATTTCGGCCAGGGTGCGCTGGTCATCCATGATCCGAGCGCGCTCGCCAACCCGTTCTTCCTGCTCGGCCCGATCTGGCTGCATCTGCCGATGGTGATCCTCGCCACTGTTGCCACCGTGATCGCCAGCCAGGCGCTGATCTCCGGGGCCTATTCGATGACCCGGCAGTGCATGCAGCTGGGCTTCCTGCCGCGCATGACGGTGCGCCACACCGGCGAGACCGAGGAGGGGCAGATCTATATCCCGCAGATCAACTATATCCTGGCGCTGGCGGTGCTGATCCTGGTGCTGGCGTTCAAGACCAGCGACAGCCTGGCCTCGGCCTATGGCATCGCGGTCACCGGGACGTTCACCTGCACCGCGATCCTCGCCGCCGTGGTCTTCCGCCGCCAGTTCCGCTGGTCGCGCGCCGCGACGATCCTGGTCTTCGGCTTCTTTTTTCTCCTCGATGCGACGTTCTTCGCCGCCAACTCGCTCAAGGTGGTGGAGGGCGGCTGGGTACCGCTGGCGATTGGTGCCGCGCTGATGGCGCTGATGACCACCTGGCGGCGCGGGCGCGATCTCATGCTCGCGCGCTGGCAGCAGGACAGCCTGCCGCTCGCCACCTTCCTCGCCCGCCTGCCGCAGTCGCGCACCATACGGGTGCCGGGGACCGCGGTGTTCCTCACCGGCAACCCCGACTACGTGCCCGGTGCGCTGCTGCATAATCTCAAGCACAACAAGGTGCTGCACGAGCAGGTGTTGTTTGTGACGGTGAACAATCTCGACGTGCCAGAGGTGGGGCCCGAGAGCCGCGCCACGATCGAGGATCTCGGCGCCGGCTGCCACCGCGTGATCCTCTCCTACGGCTTCAAGGAGAGCCCGAACATCCCGCGCGATCTCGCGGGGTTGCGCGAGAAGAACGTGCCGTTCGATGCCATGCAGGTGAGCTATTTCCTCGGCCGCGAAACGCTGGTGCCGGCGATGGTGCCGAAGATGTCGCTGTGGCGCATGTGGCTTTTCCTGGCGATGGCGCGCAATGCCGTCTCGGCGACCGAGTTTTTCCGCATCCCCCCCGATCGGGTGGTGGAACTCGGTGTGCGGGTCGCGATTTGATCGCCCGGCCTGGCTCGGCTAGAGAAGGCCGCGATGTCCGCGTAGCTCAGCAGGATAGAGCACAGGATTCCTTGTTGCAGAACTGGGCGTCGCGCACGGAAACGGCGCGGCGGATCCGCTCAAATTCGGGGAACGCCCGGCGCCTCTCGCGCCGGGCCAATCCCGAGCCAAGCCCTCGCGGGATGCCACGGGGGAAGGTGTAGAGACTGGACGGGCGGCACCTAAAGGCCTTTTTTCCTAGGTCCAGGGTGAAGGGACAGTCCGGACCACAAACGCCCGATCACTCCCCGACCGGGCGGCGGCGCAAGCCGAAGTGGTATGAATCCTGGGGTCGTGGGTTCGAATCCCGCCGCGGACGCCAATTCCGGACAATCGCGGGCACGCGGTGTCGTCTGTTCCCGGCGGGAGAATCACGCGCCGGCGTGGCGCGGCGCGGCCGTCATCTCCGCCATCACCGCCTGCACGCGACGCTGCAACGCGGGTTCGCGATAGACGGTTGGCGGGCGCACCAGATTGACCACTTCGCCCCAGATCTGATGCACATCCGGCTCCCGCACGGCGAGCTGGACCAGGGCGCTGGAGAACTGCATGATCTGCGCGAAATCGGCCGGGCGCGCGCCGGTGGTCTGGGGGTAGGCGAGATCGGCCTGCGCGGTGGACCAGGGTGAGGCGAGAATAGCCGGGATCTCGCGGAAAAAAGCGCCCGCCAACGCCCCCAGCGGATCGTCGTGACCGGCGAGGTCGCCGAGCAGGCGACGCAACAGCGCGGCTTCCTGCGCGGCCACGCTCATTCCCTGGCCATAGACCGGATTGAAACGACATACCGCGTCGGCGATCGGCAGCAGGCCACGGGGGAAATCGGCAAGTCGTTCGAAATGCCGCCACGTGCTGCCCGGATAGGCGAAGCGCGTGATCGGTTCGAGCAGTTCGGCGTTCCTGATGGCCTGGAAAATGGTCGGCGTGCGCAGCGTGCGCGCGAATTCCAGGAACCCGGCGGGATCGTCGGGTGGCATCTCGCCATGGAAGCTGACCATGCTGACGATCCAGCGATTGCCCTCTATCGGTATCAGCAACGCCCGACGGTTGCTCTCCCGGGGGTTGGGGAACAGCACGGCAAATTTCCACTCATCCGGCGCGTCCTCGGGAATGGCATAGACCGCCGTCGCATAGGCGAGCTGGATACCGATCGCGGTCTCTTCCGGCAGCTGCCGCCCGGTTTCCTCCAGCAGCCGGGTGGTGAGCGCCCCGCGCCCCGAGGCATCGATCACCAAATCGGCGGACGTGGTCGTGCCGCCATCCGCCAACGCGCTATGGCGCACACCCTCCACCCGCGCACCATCGCCGCTGACGAGCAGCGCCTCGGCACGACACCCCTCGCGGAGCGTGACATTTGCCAGCGCAATGACACGGCGCCGCAAGGTCTCCTCGATCAATGCCCGCGACGCCGAATAGACGGTGGCGCCCAAATCGCGCTGCGGCAGCGGATCGTGGCCAGGCCAGTCGATGTGTCCGTCCAGGCCGAGGCACATCGGCACGGCGCCGGCCGCGGCGAGCGCCTCTTCGAAACCAGGGGCGAGCGCGGCGAGCGCACGCTGGCCCCCGAGCAGAAGGACGTGTGGATGCTTCCCCTGGGGCACGCCGTCCCGCGGGAGGGCTGCGCGCGGCAGGCGATCGCGCTCCAGCACCACCACCTGGGCGAAGTGATCGGCGAGCGCCGCCGCGGCGGCGAGGCCGCCGAGGCCGCCGCCGATAACGACGGCTCGACCGCCGATCAGCTTTGCCATTCGCCCCTCCTTTCCTTTCTCCGCGACGTGCGGCCCTAACTTGAACGCGCCGATACCTGAGCAAGGAGACGAATTCAACCATTAATTTCAACACCCCCGCGATGACGGCCCCCGTCCGGGGCTTCGGGCGGCGCCTTGCTATTCGTTGCGTAACAGCGCGGCGGGGCGGGCGCGGAGTGTCGCGGCGAGGCCGCCAGCGCCGATCACGAGGATCAGCGCGAGGGCGCCAAGCAGCGGGGCGAGCAAGGGGATCGGCGCGAACTGCCAATCGCCGCCCTGGATCAGCCGGATCACGCCATAGCTCGCAACCGACCCGATCAGCGCCGCGATCAGCCCGGCGGCAAGGCCGATTGTGGCGAATTCGGTGAGCCAGGCGGCAACCAATTGCGCCCGCGTCGCACCCAGCGTCCTGAGAATGACGGCCTCCCGCCGGCGCCGGCGCTGCCCCGCCGCGACCGCGCCAGCCAGTACCATCGCCCCGGCGATCAGCGTCAACCCGCCCGCGGCCATCAGCGCCGCGCTGACCTCCCCGAGCAACGCCGCGATCGCCCGCAACACCTCGGCGAGCGGGATGCCGGTGACATTGGGCAGCGCATCGGTCACCGCGCGCAACAGCCGCCCCTCCTCGCCGGCGGCCACGCGCAGCGCCGCGATATAGCCGTGCGGCGCCTGGCTCAGCAGGCCAGGGCTCGCCACCATGATGAAATTGATGCCGAGCGAGGACCAGTCGATCGCCCGCAAACTCGCGATGCGCAAATCGAGCGTGCGGCCGAGCACGTTGACACGCAGCACGTCGCCCACCCCCACCCCCCACCCACGCGCCATCCCGGCATCGAGCGAGACCAGCGGCGGCCCGTTATAATCCGCCGCCCACCACGTCCCGGCGACCAGGCGCGTGCCCGGCGGCGGGGAGGCGGCATAGGTGAGGCCGCGATCGCCGCGCAGCGCCCAGGCGCTTTCGGGGCTCGCCTTCACCTGCTCCGCCGGCACCCCCGCGACGGCCACGATCCGCGCCCTGAGATTGGGCACCTCGGTGACCTCGGCGACCTCGGGAGCGGCGCGCAGGAGGGCATTGAAGCGGTCCAGTTCATTGCGCTGAATGTCGATGAAATAGAGCGAGGGCGCGCGCGCCGGCAGCTCCTCGGCCACCTGCCGGCGGAGATTGGCCTCGATCAGCGCGACCGTGGAGAGCGTCGAAAGCCCGAGCCCGAGCGAAAGCAGCATCAGCGGCGTCGTCGAACCACCGCGATGAAGATTGGCGAGCCCCAACCGCGCCCAGGGCACGATCGCATGTTTCTCGAGGCCGCGCGCCAGCCGCATCAGCCCCGTGGCGACGAAGCGTAGCAACACGTAGGCCCCCGCCACGACGATGCAGAACCAGAGCGCCAATCGCCGATCCGGCGCGGCGGTCAGCGTCAGCGCCACCAGCGCCAGCGCCAGCGCCACGATCACGGCGAGCGGACCCGCCCCTGGCCGCACCGGCGCCGGCAGCAGTGCATCGCGGAACAGCGCCGCCCCCGCTATCCGCGCCCCGCGCGCCAGCGGCCAGAGCGCGAAGGCGGCAGCGGTGAGCGTGCCATAGAGCGCGGCCAGCGCCAGCGCGCCGGGATAGACGCCGGGGCGAAGCGGCAGCGGCAAGACCCCGGCCAAGGGGCCACCCAGCAGCACCGGCAAAATCGCGCCGACGCCGAGCCCGAGCCCGATCCCGAAGGCCGCGAGCAGCGCGATCTCGCTTGCCACGAGCGCAAAGATCAGTCGATCCGAGGCCCCGAGACAGCGCAGGATGGCGAGACTGCGCGCCCGCCGCTCGAGCCACGCGCGCACGCCATTGGCCACCCCGATCCCGCCCATCAACAGGGTCGTGAGCCCGACCAGGCCCAGAAACAACGCCGTGCGATCAACAAAACGCTGCAATCCCGGCGCGGCATCGCCGACCTCATGCACGCGCAGGCCCAGGGGCGCGAAACGCGCCTTCAGCTGGCCGGCCAGCGCCGCGACGTCGCTGCCCGCCGGCACCACCGCCCGCAGCGCGTGGTCATCGAGGCTGCCCGGCTGGATCAACCCGGTCGCCGGCAGCGCCGCCGCGGCGATCAGCACGTGCGGGCCGAAAATACCGCTGGCACCCACCCGATCGGGCTCACGCGTCAACGCCCCGCGCAGCTCGAATTCCGCCTCGCCGAGCCGCACCCGTGCCCCGATGCGAAGCCCGAGCCGGTCCAGCACCACCGGCTCGGCCAGCAACCCATAGCGCCCATCGCGGCGCGCCAACCCCGCCGCCAGCGTCTGCGGCGGGGGAAGCCCCCCCGCTCCCCCCCGCGGCCCGGCGGCATCCCCCGCCCTGACCCCGACCCGCGCCCCCCCCCCCCCCCGCGCCCCCCACCGCGAACGCAACC
>Ga0078972_1003471_pt1 | contig 47190 bp, 55 predicted proteins | sample YelNatPaOPGAMG01_FD_67568 | JGI IMG/M metagenome (GOLD analysis project Ga0078972, IMG submission 67568) | Hot spring thermophilic microbial communities from Obsidian Pool, Yellowstone National Park, USA - OP-RAMG-01 (SPADES assembly) (version 2) | ecosystem: Environmental > Aquatic > Thermal... | reverse complement strand
GCCTATGCCTAAGCAAATCGAGAAGCGTTGGAGAAGTCAATTCCGCTGCAATGCTTGCGGGCAGATATTCTGGATTGATGAGCACAGAATAAGGATTCCGTATTGCCCTCAATGCGGCGCACCCAATCCTAAAGTTATAGCTAATATTTCCTCTCAATCAAGCATGTATCAACCATAATAGATTGGATCGCTTTGTAAAGGCCGATCAGATCTTCGATCTTCACCATTAACGTAGCTGACTTCAAAAAGCTTAGGCTTCATTTATTCAACATTTTAAAGATGGTTTATTGACTAAGAGCATGTTTCAAAACCCTTATTCATACCTTCTGAATTCTAATGCACATGGTCAAGCCTGAGAAGGTTCTGACGAATCCATATGGGTCAGTATATGGATTGGACCAATGTGCTTTAGGTGCTAAGAGAGGCTGCCAGGAGATATGGTACATCCAGACAAGTTTTGACAGACAATGGAATGCAGCTCATTCCAGCTAGAGGAGAGAAATCCACATTCACAAGAGCTCTAAAGATATGGGAATAGAGCACATAACATCTGGAATGAGGAAACCAACAACGCTTAGAAAGATAGAGAGGTGGTTCCACACATACGAGGAGGAGCTTAGAAGTACAGAAGCTTGAAGGATTTCATTCGCTTCTACAATAATATTAGGATCCACCAGAGCCTGGGATATCGAACTCCGATAGAGGCCTATCAGCAGTCCCAGATGTCATGACAGAGCACAATGCTATCTAGGTAGCGTCCTTGTTTTTAGGTCATTTCTGCCATTGTTCGGATTTTAAATATTGGTTTTATCTTCATTGCAAGTTCTATGAATTCCTTGCTTCCATTAAGGTTCAGCATGTCGCTGTCTTCGGTTATTAGGGAATCGCATTTATTCAAGGCTGACGAAAGAATAAGGCAATCGATGAAGTCGCCGAGCATTCCCCTTAATTTAAACGCTGTAAGAAGTATGGAACTGTCATGCATTTGAACTATCGATACTGCATCATCGTAGATGATAGCCCTTATTCCTTTAGCGACTCTTTCGGAGGAGAGCCTTTTTGAAGCAATGTATTTGGCGCCTTTGGCTGCAAGTTCGAAGACACTTATGTCACTCACGTATATGTTATGCTCCTTCCGCAACAATCTTAGGGGAACATCTTTCGGGAGATTCTTTACAGAGATGCCTATCGCTGGTAAGAAGTATGTGGTATCTAGCAACAGTCTCAAGATTCTGCCTTCCGCGATAGATCTTTTCTCAGCCTGTGGAAATCCTCAGGCGTTATCTCGACGGATTGGGGCTCCTTAATCGCTTCCTCTAGGCTTGGAACAGGTTCGACCACGAGCCTTCCATCTTCAACCCTGTAGATTACCTTCACGCGAGGTCGAAGTCCGAGCCTCTCTCTGATCTCTTTTGGAGGAAAAAGCTCTCCTTTCGATCCAACTCGATTTTTTTGCATTTACCGGATTTACCTGAAAATAAACTTTATACTCGAGTTATAAGCTTTATGTTGCATAGGTGTACAGGGTTTCTGCTATATGCCTTTTAAAAGAGCTTCAAGGGCTTGAGCCTCGGGTCGAACGTAGCCACATCACTTTGGCTGACCTCAGTCTATCACGACCATAAAAGTTTCTGACCTATGCCAAGACATATGGGACTGCTAATAGAAGCTAGAAAGAGTTCAGAAGTACTATGAGTTGGAGAGAGATAAGCTTCGCGAATGGGTTACAAGCAAGCATTCTCAGGGCTGGAGCTAAGATCGATGCGTTATCGAAGATCTTTAAGAGGCTCGGCGAGATATCGAGGAGAGGGAGATACGCCGAACGAGTGAACTGATCGGCAGCACTTACGATCCAACGGATCCATTTGAACCTGATCCATGGACTGGCTAAATCGAAAACTGTTGGATAACGTATGATCCCACAGGATGACATACTACTTACATATGACATGGAGGTGTCCAACTACGAAGCAGCCCTTATGGCTTCGACGCACTTACCTTGAAAGCATTGTAGGCATATGTGAAGACATAGCTTATAAAAATAGCCTGATGTCCCCTCCAGAATAACTGAGAAAGAAACTCATCCCACTTCTCAAAAGGCTGTGCTGGCCACTAAAAGATGCAGGCATTATAACGATCTTCCATTCTGATAGATATATGCCAGATCGCATCATTGACAATCTGATCGAGGCTGAGTCGATATTTGAACCCCTTTGAACCACTTATAGAAATGCATATCCCCCACCTGAAAGAAAAGTATTATGGGAAATAAATCCTCATTTGGAACCTCGATCGCTCTCAAGTCTTACCCTTAAGTTTTGAGGAACGGGTTGTTGATGATGCCAAGAATTGATATGGCATCTTCTGGTGAAGGGCACTTCATATGTTCATCGAGCGAAATTACCCCAAATACATCCTTAGAGAATATTATTGCATTCTACAAGACCGTGCTCCAGAATTGTCGCTATTCGATTGAGAAGTTCAACACTTGATTAAAAGATAGATAATATGAGTGTTCGTGCCTTTCTTCATTTAATAACCCGACCATAATACATCATCTCGCGTAAACTGCCGGGAAGTGCATATTTCGCCTTAAGCTGGTACAAGTTTGAATCCAATGGATCTGATCCATATATCATGGCAAACTCCTTGTGGACCAATCTCTCATATTCAGTAATGTCCCTTAAGGGTAAATCAATTCTGATGCCCCCGCGTGTCTCTGAATCTCGAATTGCCATCAATAGTTCCAAATCCCTTCTCGCATTCTCGGCACCATAAGTTAATGGCCTACCATCGACAGCGGCATTATAGAGGCTCATCCATGCATCTGCTAAAGCCAATTCGTCATAGCTATCGGCTTGAAACCACTCAGGGCTACCTCGAACCATTACCTCCGGTTGCGTTTCGACCTTGGCACCAACCACACGCTTTTTTCCAGAGATCTCGGCCTCCTCATACTTTATCTCACTTGTTATCCTTCGGTCGCCTTCGAAAAGCTGAAGGTGCTCTCCCATCATCGCCCCCTTTGTTCCAACGATCTCCCAATAGTTCCCCCTGTTGCGGTTAAATTCGTAAATACCCCTCACATTGTTTGTGAATGAGATCTGTGCCCTCTCGAGAACAGAAGTTTCAGATGGGAACTCACCCAATACGCTTTCTCCCTCTTGAGGAGGGGCATCATGATTCTTAAATAGCTCTATGATTCAACACCTTATTATCTGTTTAATCACAACATCCGGTTCCAAATGCCGGTCCTATTAAATCGCACTTTCTGTTTTTGTTCTGCAATCTTGACGTCGTTAGGCTAAAGGCATGTCCAGCGTACCGCAGTGGAATCTGACAGATGTCCTGTCGATTGTCTTCATGAAAAGGTACAGCATCAGGGAGATCCTTTCACACAATAATGATTTTGATCCTTGAAGGGGATCATAAAGAAAGACACGGTCCGAGAGGTTGGATATAGCCTTTCCTCTATTGCTTTTCAATAATGAATTGGAATAGATAGCATAGAGGTCGTGTTAGGCTATATTTGACCTCAGGCATCATCGGCCCCTTCCCGTTCAATGACTTCTCCACATTCTCGGATAGGTTCCTGGATTCATCACAACCCTCTTGGTCTCGACCGCTATCCCGCTCTCGCTCTGGAGAATTGTGCTTGAGCTTTTCGCCGCTCTGCCAAGCGCAACGCACTCACCCTTCAGGCTCTTGATCACAACAGGATCTTGCTCAGAGAACGGCGTGTCGAGCTTGCTGATCCCCCTGACAGACAAAGAAGCTCCGTGGCAGATAGCGTCGATGGCAGAATCCTTCACGCAGACCGATGGAAGGATCGCAAGAGCTTCCTCGAGGGGCCTGACAACTTTCCTGATCTTTGATTCATCACCTCTTTCATTCAGCTCTTCCATAGCTTCGGCGATGTCATAGAAGTTATGTGACATGTTCTCTTGGAGGGCCCCATCTCTTGTCCTCCTAAGCTCGGCCATGTGAGCACCAACACCAAGAAGAATGCCAAAGTCGTGCACAAGCTTCCTTACATATGTACCGGATTCGCACCCAATTTTTAGAAGCAGTCTCCTGTCCTCAGCCTCGAGCTGCTCGATATAGTAGATGACTCTCTTCCTAACATTTCTAACCACCGAAGATCTTAGGGGAGGTCGCTGGTAAATTTCACCCACGAACATTTGGAGTACTCTGGATACCTCCTCATCCCCAACCCTCTTGTGCAGCTCAGCAACAGTAACATATTCCTTTCCGCATAGATGCATATACTCTATTATCTTTGAGGAGTTTCCGATGCAGACGGGCAAAACGCCTGTCACCGCGGGATTTCCCCGTTACCCCTAGGGTCCCGCTGTGACCTGCCACCTCGACTCCAAGCATCTTCTTGAGCCAAGCGACGACCTCATGGCTTGTCGGACCAGCTGGCTTGTCGAGGTTGATAACTCCATTGTGAATATAAGAATCCAGTTCCCTTTCATACGGGTTGCAACCATATTCACTGCTTGTTTCGCTTCGCTCCCTCTCAACCATTTCGTATTTTCTAAACCATGGGGCTGTCAACCTATTTTGAGTTTTCATTCTCAAGTATTCTCGGAAACAATGCTCTCTTGGGATTTAGGCGTTTCCGGAGTTCCGGACATGAAGGGCACCAAGTTCGCCCTGGTAAGCGCAGAAACAACGTCCTGATCGGATGCTCCCCTCCTTATCCTTACCACCTTATCGGTTGGAGCCAGATGATCTATGTTGACCCTCCTCCTCCTCACCCCAGTCAACTTCTTTGGACCTGTAACCAGAACGTAGCTCTCATCTATCTCGTCAACGATGACGCACCTTAACCCCTTCTCTCTGCCCTTTTTCTTTACGCATATTCTTCCAACTGAAAAGGTTGGCAAACTCCTTACCTCCTAGACTTGACATACTCTCTTGAAGCATGCTCCAGTATCGAAAGGTTCGACTCTAGTGGCATTAGGGCAGTGTTGAATATGAGGTCATAGATCGACAGATCGTCCAGGTCAAAACCATAGAATTGCTTGAACCTCCTCTTTTCCGAAATCTCTCTGCTTAACGTTTCACCCCTGACCTCTTGGACATCCTTTCTGTCCCTCTTCGCTATTCTCTCAACCCTAACCTGCAGGGGGGCTTTCAGGTATATCTTGAATGAATCAATCCCACAAGCCAAGTGGCCTGATAATTGGGCATCCACCAACACGTCCCCCTCCTTCATCATATCTTTGGATCTCTCATCGATCTCCCTGTCGATCTCATCATCCTTCTCGCACATCTCACTTAACTCCTTCAGCGATAGTCCCTTCTCCGATGCTATCTTCCTGAAGAGAGATCCAGCTGATACGTGACGCAGCCCAAGCTTCGAGGCTATATGTCTTGCATAGGTTGATTTTCCAGTACCATGGGGGCCGCTGATCGTTATCACAACTCCCACAGCTCTCTCACTTCCTTCCTGTGCCAAATATTCTGCCCAGCAAGCTTTGAAAGAAGGTTGCACATATGAAGTACCACCAGACAGCTGGTATCACATACCTGCCCTTCACAGCCTCGTCAGGGAAAGTTATGAAATTCTCAAGGAGGGGTGACGATAGATACGCTCCATACCGCCCAATCTGCGGCACAAATCCATAGAAGAGCAAGAGTAGAATCCCAATCGTCAGGGCCATCTGCTTTGCTGTCGCTCCAGCCAGCTTTCCCTCAAGCTGCCTTATCCGCGCCTCCCTCTTTTCAAGTTTCTTCATGGCTTGCTTGTCCTTCAGTCTCTGGGCCTCCTTGAGTTCAGCCCTGTATGCCTTGACCTCATCATCTATCTCCTTCCTCAGATTTGGGTCCATTAACTTCCTCGAAACGAGCATCTGGAACAATGTAACCCCAAAGACTGCTAGCGCCAAGAGACCGGTTGAGACAGGAGGTAACAGCTGGCTCAGCTCACATCCCCCCTTCCACCTGGAAAATCTTCATCCTTAATTCATCTTGGATGCAAGGCGTTGGCGAAACCAAGCCCATTTATGAAGCACCAGTACGCTCAGCAGAAGTACGAAGGTATTAAAGCATGGCGGAAGTTTCAGGCTGCTCTTTTTCCTCCAAGTAGCCTCTCTAGGCCAGGATGTAGCTCAGCTATCCTCTCCCTCATTATTATCTCATAGTACTGGTATATAATTCCAACAGAAAGTAGTATTCCTGTACCTGTTCCGAAGACACCTAGGAAATCTCCAATGGCTGCTATCAGACCTACCAGAAATCCTCCCAGGACGGTCACGGTTGGAATGTATTTCGATAGTAGAGCACTGATGGGCTGCGTAGCCCTTCTGAACCCAGGAACCTGAACACCCGAGTCAACCAGTTGCGCTGCCACACTCTGGGCATCCATCCCCGAAACTGAGAGCCATACCATAGAAAAAGCCATGCAGATAGAAAGCAGAATCGCCAAGTAGATGACGGCGCGCAAAGGATCAAGGGCTATCTCGCTGAGCGTCCTAGGAGGTGATATGTAGTAAACCAGGCCGCTTACCGGCTGACTTCCATTGAATTTACCAATAAACTCCCCAATTATGGAGGAGGATATCGCTGGCATCCCCCTTATGACGTTAGCGAGCAAGTATATGTCTGCGAAAAGTGCGGAGGCAAGTATGACGGGGATGTTTGAAACATATAGTAGCTTGACAGGATATTGCCCGCTAAACCCCCTGTACCTTGCGTGCACTATTGGAATCTTGACACTCACGCCCTCTAGGTAGATGACAACAACTAGAACTATGATCGTCGTCACGAGTCCCAACATAGTTGGTAATCCTGCCTGCCTCATGTAGAAGGAGGTAAAAGGGCTCTGGCCTGAAAGAATTGCTTGGAAATAGGCGAAAACAGCACCTCTCACCTGCTTGCCTGCAGGCATCGGGCTGAATGTAGACCAAAAGAACTCCTGTGCAACGCCCGCGAGTATGAAGAGGCTTATGCCGCTTCCTAACCCCCATCCCTTCTGGAGCATCTCATCCATAAGCATGAGCAGCAAACCTGCGGAAAGAAGCTGTACTATGACAAGCGCCCCTACCAAAGGAGAGAGGGACCCATATGCACCTCCGACGACGAAAGCTATGGCCGAAACCGCTGTCATGACGAGTGCCAGGAATTTGCTGGCAGCTGTCAGCATCGCTCTATCATCAGGATTCGAGCTGTCATATGATATCATGCCCGCCCCGATTAGGAGCTGCAAGATAAGGCCGCCCGTTACGATGGGGCCGATTCCAAGCTCAAGGAGACCGCCCCTGTGTCCTCCCAAAACGACACGGATCGGAAGGAAAGGGTCTTCACTTCCCGCAGTACCAACGCCCCAAAGAGGAATGAGCCTCATGACCAAGTACACAATCAGCACTATTCCGGTCCAGAAGAGCTTCTCATTGAAACTAATCCTGCCCGTCGGCTTTGAAACCTCGGGTAGGAAGCGTGCTATCGGCCTGAAAGCATCAAAAAACCTTCCCAAATCTACCCACCAGTTTGAATCCTTACCTCCCCTCCTGCATCACGAATCTTGTTGGCAGCTGCTTTAGAGCAGGACTTTATTATAACAACGTATGCCTTTTTCACCATTCCCTTGCCAAGGATCTTGGTATAGCCTAACGCGTTAAGGTCCAGAAATGCCTTTCCGCCCTCCTCCTTGATCGGTATCGAAGACCTTTTCACAAGCTCGTCGATTTCACCCACGTTCAGAACCTTCCCCTGTACCCTGTTCTTTCTCTTAAAGCCATACTTGCCCTCAAACTTCGGTCCAGGGGGAACATATTTGTGCTTGTGCGTACCCGCCTTTCCCTTTCCTCCCTTCATCCCCGATTTCCTGTGCTGCCCAGATATGCCAAACCCATGGGTGCGGCTCCCCCTCCGTTTCCTTACCTTCCTTAGCTTATGCGGCATCCTTCTTCCCTCATCTTGCATTCATTTTTGTTCCAGGACCATTCCTAGATAACCAAATCGCGCAGCTCCTTTCTCTAACCAATTCCCATCAACATCGCACGGTTTCACCTAGCACCACATTCTGGAGCGCATAAAAGCGTTGCACTTGCTCAAATCATCTTCGCTAGAACCGAATCGGCCCTTTTGCCCAAATAGCCCAGTAGTCCACGCTTTACATCGCTCCTTTTTCTAGAGCCGCATGAGACTGGAGAAAGTCTGAAGAAATGTTTTAGGCACTCTATTTCTGAAAACTTCACTTTTCCAGTCAGGAGCGCATCGGCCAAATCTTCGATAGAAGTGTAGCCAGTACGCTCCTTCAGACGATCCATTAAGATTCTCTTATCGCCAACCATCCTGCCTCGCTTTTCCAACAGGCGGACAAGTGTTCTCTTTTCTATTGGTCCCCAAAAAGCCACATCCTTAATCCTGGCCAACTGCCCTTTAAGTTGTGGTGCCCCCCAAAGCAAAACCGCTGTTTGGGGTCTTTCAAGTCTGAGTGCCCTTAAAGTTTCAAGTGTGCGCGTGTCTCTATTTATGCCACTCCTTACGCGGACAACAACCAGCAGCTCTTCTCTTGAATTATTTGCTTGTCTCCTGTTTAGCTCATACAAATCTTCACTGCCCCTCCTACCTTGACCAAAGGTCAGGGGTCAAGACCGAGATCGTTTTGCTCAATGCATCAAACGTAGCGGCTGCGAAAGATAGCTTTGTAGAAGTCGACCCTTCCGAACGGCTCCAGCAGTCCTTTATTCCAGCGAGCCTTAGGACGATCTTCGGAGTTTCACCAGTCACAAGACCAAGGCCTCTTGGAGCTGGGTAAAGTGAGATCCTAACACTGCCGCTCTTGCCTGAAACGGCAAATAGTATGGAATGGGGCTGTCCGCAACGGCACTCGTAGGATCCACATCCACGCCTGACCGGGATGATGTTCAGCTTTGCCGAGTTAACCCCCTTCTCGATCGCGTCCCTCACCTGCCGAGCCTTTCCAACGCCAAGTCCGACATGGCCTTCTTCATCTCCAACCACGACAAGAACCCTGTAGCGATTTCTCTCCCCTGCATCGGTCTGTTTCTGCACCAAGTCGATTGTTACGACCTCCTCTGTTATGCGCGGAAGAAGCATGTCAACGATTTGTGGCTCCCTTATCTTCATGCCCCGCTCGTAGGCTTCGTCGAGTGAAGTTATCTTGCCTTCCTGAACGAGCTTTCCGAGTTCTGTCTTGGGAGTCCACTGCTCAGTCGCACGTTCTCTTGCTTGTTTCGCAGACACCGTCATGTCCCCTCCTTTTTCAAAGCACTTTTCATCTTCTCCTTCACCTTAAGCACCTCGGCCTCAATATCGATCGTTTCGCCAATAATCTTCGAGAACTGTATAGAAGGTTCAGATTTTTCCCTAACTTTTTCGATGTATTCCGCTATATGTTTTCCATAGAGCCTTTCCTTAGGGATAGATGCTTCTTCCTGACGTGGAATCTCAAGCCCAGCCTCAATCGCGCCATCCACAACAGCAAAGACCTTGTTGCCTTTGGTGGGCGTGGATAGGCCCATGTTCAAGATTGCTGATGATATCCCCAGATCGGCAGCCCTTAGGCCTATCAGGTACCCAACCAAGTATGCTGCCGGCGTCGAGGCGAAGCCCAACCTCCAACCAAATTTCACAAGCTCCTTACTTGAAGCAGACGCGAATGTTCGGTCCCCTGAAATGGTCGGGCTCACGATTTGGGCGTAAACATACCTGTTCGAAGACCTGACGACCAGGAACGGAATCCTGCTCTTTAGGAGCCGCGTCCTCAGCGCGTAATCTGTGACGCCAGCTCTCCTCCTCTTAAAAGCTAGCTTACGAATTGTCCTCAACTTCAAGTTCCCCTCTTGGTAACATCAGAAGTAAAAGCGCTCAGCACCCTCACACCTTGGAACTGCCCACCCTTCACTTTCCTGTAGAGGTACCGATAGTCTTGGCGCTTGATCGCCCGTCTTCTTCTCAATTCAACCAGAAAAGCTCTTTGGGCCCTTACCTTTGAGATCCACTGTCTCTTCGAGGAAGATCTGGCTTTCTTCGGGCCCTTCCTGCTCCCATAACCTCTGTGCCTCCCAGACCTTTTTTCCTCCAGCCTCATCCTCGTCCTCCCCCTTGAAGGGGTATCCTGAGGTCGCCTCTGAATCGCCCCTTCGTGAATCAATCTCTTTACATCTTCCCTCGTAATGGCGGACTGCACATCGTCCATCCTGTTCGGGTCTATCCATATTCTAGATTCTCCTACCTTAAGCATCGTTGCTGCCATCCTTTTCACAGTCTTAATCGACATATCCTATTCCTCCAGCTCCACCAACAACATGCGAACTCAACCACCCAAAGTTCCTGATTCTGTTTCCAGTACTCTTTCCCTCAAAGGATTCAGAAGCAAGATTCCCAGCTCCTTCGCCTTGTCTGTCATCTCCCTTTTCTTTCTCCTACCAACGCCTGCTGAGATTCTTCCAACGACATCGAGGCCCCTGAGCTTCTCAACTTCCTTTACGTTTGACACGATGACCTCAACTTTACCAGAAGGATGCAGGTTCCTAAGCCCTTTTTCAGTTCCATAACCAATCGATGGTTTACGTGGCCATCCTTTCAGACTTTTCCTGGCTTTGCTGTCTATTCCCTTGGGAGCTCTCCAAGCCTCATCCAAGCGCTTGTACCTCCAGCTCTCTATCCTAATGAACTTTGGCTTCCTCTTTCGACCCCTCCTTCTAGGTTTGCCCTCACTCAACCTGATAACCACTCTCCACGATATATATCCCATCGAGGTAGATTCTCTGGTCTTTCCCCAAAATCCTTGTTGCGTTTTCCAAATTTGCAGCGGTCTGCATGACCTTCTCCAGATCGATGCCCTTCAGAACGACATCATCCCCTTGGATTTCGACCTTGATGTTTCGATCTTCTAACTTCGCCTCCCTTGGCGCCCTCTCCCCCATGAAGTTCCTTATCTGAATCCTGTCACCGACGACCTTCAGGGTTATGGGAAAATGGGAATGTATGATCTTCATCTTGCACTGGAATCCCTTGGTCGTGCCAAGCATCATATTCTCCACATGTTTTGTAATAGTGCCCAGTATCGATTTTCCTGCGCGCCCCCTTGCATCTGTCGTCACAACGACCTCCCCTTCCCTCTTTGAGATCGACACTCGAGCATGCCCAAAGTCCTTAGAAATCGAACCCAATGGGCCCTTGATGGTTACAACGCTACCTTCGATTGAAACTTCAGTTCCTTCAAGGATCTTCAAAGAGCGCTCCAAGCTTGGCGCCTCCAATCTAGTAAACGTATGCGATCAGCCTTCCTCCAAGCCCCTGGCTCATTGCTTCTAAATGCGTCATGATGCCCTTTGGTGTAGACACCACTAGTATTCCAAGTCCTGCGGCTGGAAGATACCTCCTTTCCCACTTCTCAAATCCTTTTGCCTTTACAGAATGCCTAGGCTTAATCACACCACATTTATTTACTCTTCCAAGCAATTGAACCCTAAGTTTTCCAGACCTTCCGTCTTCTATCAGCTCTATCTCTCCGATGTAGCCGTTTTTCTGGAATATTCGAAGCACCCTGCTTGTCAGGCTCGAAGCCGGCTTAACGATGCACTCCCTTCTGTTCCTTCGCTCATTGTTTACTATCGTCGACATCGCATCTGCTAAAGGGTCGTTCAGAACCATCCTCGATCAACTCATCTTCTTGAATCCCAGAAGAGGTGCTACCTCCCTGAAGCAGTGCCTGCAGTACCCGAGACCATGAATCCTAATAATCGGGCCATAACTACCGCAACGGACGCATGGCCTAGAGCCCTTGCCAAACTTCCTGACTTTCTTGGCTTGCTTTACCATCCTCGCCACCTATGTAACCTCAACGCCAAACTTCCTCATGAACTCGATCGCTTCCTCCGCTTTTACTCTGTGCCTGGCTCCAATCTTGGCCCTCCTCCTCCGCCGCAACGATACCCTGTACCCTGGCCTAACTATGCTGACGCTCACATTCATTCCATAAATTCCAAGTTCAGGGTCATAACGTACCCCAGGAAGCTCGATGTGTTCCCTCAATCCGAATGAAAAGTTCCCATTCTCGTCGAAGGCTGAGGCGCTGATTCTGTTGCCCAGTGCTTGAAGAGCTCTCCGGAGAAAAGCCTCAGCCGAAGCGCCCCGCAAAGTAGCCATGACGGCTATCGGCTCGCCCTTTCTTATTCCGAAATCGCGTATGGTTTTCTTTGCCTGCCTCTCCGAAGGATTTGTGTTTACAAGTTTCTTGAGCACCGTCTTCGCCTTTTCCAATGGTTCGCCAGACTTTCCAACAGCTATGTTAACAACAACCTTTCCAATTTTCATCCGCCTCATTGGATTTCTTTCCTGTTCAATTGTCGTCGCGATCATTCTAACCAGAAGCTCCAGTTGGTAGCTTTATCCAGGGCTTCGAATCCCCAACGACGAAAACATACCGCAATGGCGCCAGGTAATCTCCTCCTTGGAAAGCCCTGATCCTTACTAGGCTCTCCGCTCCTTCGGTTTGAGGAACGATACCCTCAATAACTCCCCACCTTCCACAATTTTTACCCGCAATTGCGCCAGCAACAGCTCCTTCCCGAAGTGGTACATGACCCTGAAGGTCACCTTCAGGCAGGCCGATCTTGAGGCTCCAACCTCGCGCAAAGACCTCCTGCCCCTCTCGTACTATGCATGTCCGTCCATCGTGAAGCATGTATGAGACCCGCCCTCCCCTAACGGTTTTTTTATTTTCAATCCTGCAAAGCTTGAAGCTTTTCTCTTCTACTCCAATTTTGACTGGAAAAAGTCTTTGCTTTGTACCTACAAAAATCCTATAAGCTTCGCCCAAAGTTGGAAACTCGACAACGTCCATCAATCCGATTGGGAAATCCGTCTTTCGCCTGACCTGACCGTCGACTCTGACGAGCCCATCCCTCAAAACTTTCCTAGCTTCCTTCGAGGTCTTGCAGTACCTAAACGTTGAGGTGAGAAGGTGCCCGAGCGTTACTGAGCTTGCAATCGGGTGTGGTCCTGGACTTGGCTTCTCGACGAATTTCTTCTCCTTCCTCCGTATCGACCAGCTCCGAGGAGCTGCCAACCTTTTAAGGTGCCTCGATCCGCCTTTACTTCCCACTTTCACTCCCCTCCGGAGCTTGCTTCATGGTGAGCCTTTTTTGCCTGAACTTGTCATCAAGTTTGAGCTTTTTTATCACAAGGCTTGAGGGCCTGAGAGGAACTAGAACCTGTTTCCCATCAGCAGACTCTCTGCTAACTCCTTCAACGAATATGAATCCCTTTCTTGTGTCAACTCTCATCACCGTTCCTTCAACACCCTCGAAATCCCCCTTTATGACAGCCACGCCATCCCCTTTCCTAATGCGCAGGGACCTCCTACCGTGCTTGCTCCTAAGCTCGTCGCTAAGATGTACCGAGAGAAGCTTTTTAGTTTCTATTCTTTCCAACACAATCCCCCTCAGATTATAAGACTAGCCAATGCAGCCAACTTTGGCCACCTGTCAGCACTTTCACGTGCAACGGGCCCCCTGATCTCAGTACCTTTCAGCTCTCCTTCAGGCGTAACGAGTACGGCAGCATTGTCTTCAAACGAAACCCTAGTGCCATCGGGTCGTCTGATCGGGAACCTCTGCCTTATCACGATTGCTCGCATCATCTGCTTTCTCAGTTCTGGTGTCCCACTCTTGACAGAAACTGTAACCAAGTCTCCCACATTTGCAGCCGGGATCCTCCTAAGCCTTCCTCCAAATCTTGAGACTTGGATCAGAAGTAAAGTCTTGGCACCACTATTATCGGCACAGACAAGCTGAGCCCTTATCGGGATCCCCCGGCAGTGCCTCAGTCTGTATTCCAGTACCCCTTTGGCAGAAACCGCTCTACTTTTGGTCGACACTAGGTCTCACCTTTTCGATAACAACATGGTGGACGGTCTTGGCCAAGGGCCTACACTCCCCAATCCTGACAATGTCCCCAACCTTAACCTGTAAGCACGGTGGACAGTGGGCAGAAATCCTGCTTCTGCTTCTTGCATATCTTTCATATTTTGGTATGCGCTTCAGCATCTCCCTCTCAACGACGATGGTGTTGGTCATTTTGGCGCTTGCAACCGTTCCAACAAACAGCCTTCCTCGGACCCTGACCTTTCCGTGAAATGGGCACTTTTCGTCCCTGCATTCCGTTTCCGGTCCTGGACCCTTAAGGCCTATGTCCCTGACCATGATTATCACCCTGCGAGTCTGTCCTCGGGTCTAAGGCAGAGTGCTCGGCCTGCCAGCATTACCTTCTTGCCCGATGGAAGTGTAAACCTGAAGACTGTGATCTTCTTCGGGACAACCTTGTCCCCGGAAGCGGAACGTATCTTGAATGTGTTCTTTGTCTCGTCAACTACTATCCCCTTCATGCCTGCTAGCGTCGGATCTGCCGAGGAAACTACTTCAACCTCGAGCGACACAAGCTCCCTCCTTGCAAGGTCCTTACCTTCATCGCCTCTGTCCGACATTCCTAGCCAACTCTCTCTCAACGGTCATGATTCTTGCTATTGCCTTTCTCGTCTCCCTAAGTCTGCCCGGATTATCTATGTATCCCGCAGAGCTGCTCATCCTCAAGTTTCTCAGCTCTGTCCTGAGCTCCTGGAGCTTCTCCCTTCTGGCTTTCTCATCCATTTCCCTTATCTGCTTGGCTTTCATGCGTGCCAAACCTAACCGCCTCCTTCGTTCCCTTCCTTAAGCTCATCCTTTTCTTCATCTACATCTTCAGTACCGCTCTTACTCTCTGCAGCCTTTTCTACAACAGCAATTCCCTCGGGTGGTTTTGTCTCCTTTATCTTGACCTCGTCTGGAAAGGTTGCACCTGGAGGAAGTATCTTTACCTTTATGCCAATTAGCCCTTGCTTCAAAAGGACGTTTAATACTGCAGTTTTAACTTGCTTCAGAGCTGGGTCTCCAGAAGATGGAACATAGCCCCAAGAGAATTTCTCGAACCTTGACCTTTCAGATGTGAGCTTTCCCCTTATGACAATCTGCGCACCTATCGCTCCAGCAGCCATTATCCTGCCCATCGCCCATGTCGCAGCCCTTCGGTACTTGACCCCTTTCTCAAGTGCATCCGCTATCTTTGCAGCCATCACTTCTGGGTCAAGCTCCGGGACTTCAATCTCGACTATGGCGACCTGCGGGTCTGAAAGCCCGAACCTCTCTTCCAGGATCTTGCTAAGATCCCTGATATTCTTCCCCCCCGCTCCGATCACCAATCCAGGACGGTGAACGAAAACGGATACCTGCGTTCCAATGGGCGTTCTGACAAGCCTCATGCCACTGTAACCTGCATCCTTAAGCTGCTGCTTTAGGAACTCATGGACCCTAACCCTCAGCTTCGCATCCTGCAGCACCTTTTTCCTCAGCAAACCCCACATCACCTCTCTTCCGCAACAACCTCTATGTGCGTCAGCTCCCTCATGTATGGGGAGGACCTACCGAATGCCCTTGGAATGAATTTCGCTATCTTTCTTCCCCTAAGGGCGGATGCATGCACGATCCTAAGTCGTTCCACATCCAGCCCCTTGTAATCTGCATTCGCCTCCAGCTGGTCCAGAAGCTTAAGCACATATTTGGCAGGCTTTACCGGATAGCCTCCTGATGCAAATCCCTGCTGGCCTCTTCGGTGCCCAACCTCTTTGTTGTACCTCCTGTAGGGAACCGATATTCTCATCTCAGCAACCCCTTCAAGGTATTCTTTGGCCTCCGAGAGGCGCATTCCAACTATTTCCTTGACTAGCTCCCTTGCCTTTTTTGGAGAGATGTTTACCTCTCTCAGGCTAGCCTTTACGGCCTTCGTCTCATCCAGGCCCACTACACTGTAGCCAAATCTCGGCAAATGCGGTCTCTTCTCTGCGTTAGGCATATCGCATATGTCCGGATAGATAAACGCTTTGTCCTCAAAAGCGCGGAGAAATCTTGGTTTACAGCCAACCTTTCACATGGCCAACGCGCCTTTCTTACGAATTCTTTGTGTGCGCTCTCTACTCTATGTCTATCCTTATGCCTGCTTTTTTCCTAGGAAATCTTACCTTCAGTACTCCGCTCCTCAGGGAGGCTTTCGCCTTGTCCGGATCCACAGACGAAGGCAGATTTATGACCTTCCTAAACCGCTTGAATGTCTTCTCCTGGCTCCTGACACCCCACTTCCTAACTGAGATCGAGCTTCTGCATTCTGCATCGACATATAGCCTGTTCTCTGTAGCTTCCAAGGAGATGTCTTCCTTTTTGACACCTGGCATGTCGATGCTCACTATAACCTCTTCCGGCGTCTCCGAAACCTCATAAAGTGGTTCTAGGCAACCGCTCGAATATTCGAACTCCTTGACGCTTCTAGCGATGTCCTCGGAGATCTTCCTCATCCTCTTCTCCATCCTTTCCACCTCACTTAAGAAATCTTCGCCCGACATGCTCGATCACCTCTATACGATCAAACCTGGAATTTCAAGTTCCCTTGATTTTTCCATTCGATTCATCTCCTCCTCGGTCCTCCTCATCAGATCCCTGTATTGCACCCGAATCTTTTCTGCGGACTCCATCAAGGGACCTATGTCAACCCTCATGTTTTCAAAGGTAGATAGAATTGTCAGTATCTTTGCCGCAGCACCTGGGTCTGGAAACTTGTAGTACGCCTGTGCAAAGAGGCCGATCGCTGGCGCCCCGATCTTCCTGCACTCCTTAAGCAACATCGCTTTTGGTCCTACCAAAAAACCCTCATTCAGCAGCTCGATACCCTTCAATCCCTTGAGCACCTCTGCTGCTTCCTTTCCATTTGGGATTGCGAAAACAGAAGGATCGTCAAGCTTAATCCTCTCAGGTTCAGGTATTCCGCCAAGTGAGAGTATCACAGAAGGACTCTTGCTCTTCATCCAATTAGCGATCTTGCTCATTATCCTGTAAACGCCTGCTACAGGAACTGGAAGCTCTGATGTTACCACATATACGTTATTCTTGTAAAAAATCCCTACAGGTTCGTACATATCTCCCTTGCGTATCGTTACCATTGGAGGGAAGTACTCAGACTCAACATGCCCAACTTGCTCAAAATCCAAGGTGTTCACGAGATGGGACGTTGCTATCGAACCCACAAGCCCAACGTCTGGAAACCCCTCCAATATTATGGGTTTTTTAGAGACAGTGCTCCTCGATTCCACAACCTCGGTAATCTCGCTCAACCTTTCTCATCCTCATGGCTAGGGTATATTGAGTAATAAGTCTACTCTTGAAGAACCTTAATACGGTTCTGTAGCTCGATTCGAGTGGATATGAGCGAGTCAAACTTCACAAAAAAAGGCATAGCGGAGGAAGCTGTAAGCCTGCTCATGAACTTCAAAGGGGTTCTGAGCGCCAAGTCTTTGGAGGTAGACGATAAGAAGGAGCTGCTCTTGGCGGAAGAGCGATCGGAGAAGAAGGTGGTCTTCGGGATTTGCAGGCCTTACAACGAAGGTGTAAGGGCGGTTCTTAAAAGAGATATCTCTATTGCGATCGTGATCGATACGTCTGAGTTCATCTACCCCCATGAGCCTCAAATGAAGATCCTTTACAGAGACCTGGTCGTTGGTGAGGAAATTTACGACAGGAGGAAGGCTGAGGAGTTGAGAAAATCGAAAAACAATGTTTTTCTTTGGAGCAACTTCGTGATATACAATGATAAGCTTGCGAGCATCAGGAACAGGGACGAGATGAGGCTCGTCTACCTTCCAAGGTCTTTTCCAGAACTTGAGGGCATGATGAATGGCATAAGTGATTGCATCTTCGCGGAGCCTTCTGTGGAAGGGGATGCTGTCACAAAGAAGTTGCTCTCATTTTCCTCAAAGGACCCTGTTGTAGGAAGTTGCTTGGTCGGCTTCAATCTCCTCAAGCGCTCAAACATATAAACCAAGCCTAGTCTGGGCCAAGCCAGACGAAAGAGGATGAAAGCCATAGTTTGCTACGGTCCCAGGGAGTACCGTTTGGAGGAAAGGCCAATTCCAAAAGCTGGTAAGGGGGAAGTTGTCGTAAAGGTTGGTGCAAGCGGAATCTGTGGCAGTGACATCAAATGCTATGAAGGCGCCGAACACCTGTGGGGAGGACCTAAACCTTATGTCAAACCCCCCGTAATTCCAGGACACGAATTCATTGGCGAGGTTGTGGAACTCGGGGAAGGGGCTGCTGAAAAAACAGGCCTCAAGATAGGAGACAAGGCAGTTGCTGAGCAGATAGTTCCTTGCTGGGAGTGCAGGTTTTGCAGGACTGGAAAATACTGGATGTGCCAGGTGCACAACATCTTCGGTTTCCAAGGAGGCATAGATGATGGGGGATTCGCAGAATTTATGAAGTACCCATCCAATGCCATAGTCCATAAGGTCCCAAGTGAAATTCAAGATGAAAGAGGTGCTTTCATCGAACCTCTTTCATGTGCGATCCATGCGGTACAGAGAGCAGGCATAGAGCTGGGTGATTTCGTCGTCATAGCGGGTATGGGTCCATTGGGACTTTGTATGCTTCAGGTTGCCAAGATGAAGAGCCCGGGCAAGTTAGTAGCTATTGATGTTAAGGAAAATCGCCTACGCCTTGCAAGGGAACTGGGTGCTACGATTACATTGAATGCTGCAAAGGAGGATGTGGTTGGAAAAATCCTTGACCTTACCCAAGGGTACGGTTGCGATGTTTACATAGAGGCGACAGGACATCCAAGCGGAGTGACCCAGGGCTTGGAGATGATCAGGAAGCTCGGAAGGTTTGTGGAGTTCAGTGTCCACGGCAAGCCAACGGCAGCCGATTGGTCCATAATTGGGGACAAAAAGGAACTAGATGTGCTTGGTTCACACCTTGGCCCCTACAGCTACGATAAGGCGATTGAGTACATCAGGATTGGAGCTGTAAAGGTCGATCCGATCATAACGCACACTTTTCCCCTTGAGGAGTTCAAAGAAGCATTCGAAATAGCTCACCGAGCAGAGGATGCCATAAAGGTTTTGTTGAAACCTTAAGCGGAGTATCTACTGGATGCAGCGCTTTCAAACTATTATGGCCAGTGCCAGTTAGAGGGTTTGAGCCGCTATCTCCGAAACAAGCGCCAGTACCAGCCCTCCAACTATCATATTCCTTCCACCGAAAGAGGATAGACCTGTGTAGCGTAGCACTATTCCAACGATGATGAGGGCCAAGTAGGCGGCTCTGGCTATGTAGATGCCTGCGCTCAGGGCTCTCTGTGCTAAGTGGCCCGCGACTTTCTCAACTGTGTCAAAGATTCTGTCGATGAGGTTGTTTATGCTCGAAGCTATATCGGAAGGCTCTGCCTTTACAGATGTCACAAGGGCTGGTATTAGCATTGTCACCACGATAGCGGCAAAAATCGCCTTTTCTTTCCACATACATAACACCAACAGGCTTTACCAAGAAAGTACTTAAGCTCCGATGTTCCGCTCTATATAAGAAGCGCCAGGTCGACCTTAGCGACCTCCCGGAAGGGGAAATAAGCCCCTTCACCACCTTAGTAGCCGGGTATGCATTGGAAAAACCGCTTTCAGATTCAGAGATCGTACGCTACGACAGGCAGCTCATGATTCCTGGATGGGGAATCGATGGTCAGAAGAAACTGAAATCCTCAAGGGTTGTTGTCATTGGCGCCGGTGGCCTTGGATCTCCAGCCTCGATGTATCTTGCAGCGGCTGGTGTTGGCCATCTGAAGGTCGTGGACAAGGATAGGTATGAGTTGAGCAACCTAAACCGCCAATTGCTCGGTTGGCAGAAAGACATAGGGCGGCTAAAGGCTGAAGTAGCTAAGGAAAAGCTCGAGGCCATCAATCCAGAGATTCGTGTTGAAGCTCTCGCTGTGGAAGTAACAAAGGAGAACATCCTGGATGTTTTGGGTGGTGCAGATCTGGCAGTAGATGGGGCTGACAACTGGTCTCTCCGCTTCATCGTTAACGAGGGGTGCGTAAGACTCCAGATCCCCTTCATCCACGCAGGCGTACAGGGGCTCTTTGGCCAAGTTACTACCATAATGCCCCGGTTGGGACCTTGCCTAGCATGCATAATGCCCAGGCCTCCCCCAGATGTCGATAGGTTTCCAGTTGTTGGTGTGACTCCTGGCCTATTTGCAATGCTGGAAGTCATGGAAGCTCTGAAGACTATCGTTGGCATTGGTCCATCGCTTGTTGGAAAGATCCTCATCTTCAATGGGGAGGACATATCATTCGACCTGCTGGAAGTCAGTAAAGATCCGAAGTGCAAAGTTTGCGGTAAAGTAGGTGGTTTATGAGATTGGAAATCTCGGAGTTCCAGCGCTTGATGAAGGACATATACTACGAGAAAGATTCCAAAAGGGGCATCGAGGGCACGATTCGAAGGTTGCGCGAGGAGGTTGATGAGCTCGAAGGGGCATCTCTTGAAGGCTCAAAAAGGGCAATTGCGGATGAGCTGGCCGATGTCTTGGCATGGCTCGCTTCACTTGCAAACATACTGGATGCCGATCTCCAGAAAGCAGCTCTATCCAAATATTGCAGAGGTTGTCCAAGGTGCTTGTCCTCTCCTTGTAGATGCGAAGACCTTCAAACCTAACCCAAGTCTAATCTAGGAACTGCGATGCGAAAGCGTTTATAGAGCGAACATTGAGCGAACAAACGCCGGGATGGCTGAGCGGATAAAGGCGCAGGCCTTGAGCCTCATTGGAAAGCCTGTGACCCGTTACCGGGTCTCGGGGGTTCGAACTCACTGGCGGAAGTCCCTCTCCCGGCGCATCCCCCATTTTTCTTCCATTAGGAATTTTTGAAAAGCTTCACGACTTTCTTGCGAACTTCACATAGACTGCTACGATCAATATCGCGGCAACAACGATCGATAAAATCCCGATCATCCAAAGAGTTACTGAGGGTGATTGGACATTTACCCTTAGTAGAAGTTGTGTCGACTTGGCTCTGTCAGATATGCACTTGACCCCGACCATGTAATCACCAACCTCTGCATCTTTCGGAGGCTTAATCACGAGTGTTATCGTTCCTCGTTCTCCAGGTGCCAATATGTCTATGTAGTTAGGAGTTTGGATGACCTGCCAGCCCTCTGGAGGCGATACCTCTAGTGTTACATTCGTAAGCCTCGTCTGGCCCGTGTTTCTCACAGTAGCGGAGATGGTAGAAGACTCTCCAGCTCTTGCCCTTGCGTAAAGAGTTTCAAGGTCCAATGTCACCTCATAAGACCCCGTCACCTGCGCCTTTGTCGTCAGGTATTCGCTCATTCCCTCCTCAGAGGTCACCTTTACCGTGAATTCATATGTTCCAATCGCAACGGTTGCTGGTGGCGCCGCTTCAAGGTAAAGCGTCGCGGACTCCCCAGCCTCCAGGAAAACGCTCGAGACTGAAAGCAATTCACTTGGCTCGGTCCTAAATGAAAGTGTCCAGCCCTCAGGGGCTGATATGGTAGAGAGGTGGAATGTAGAGCTGCTCTCTGCTGTGTTCCTAATTGTTATCGGGAAGTACATGGTCCTGCCAGCTTCCACGCTCACCTCAGGGTAGAGGGTTGAGACCATTCTTTCAACGCTCCCTGCCTTGACCACGGCCACCTTCAACTGAAGGGTCGAATTTGCCACCTGGTCTGAGGAATTTGCACAAACCCTTATGCCATATGTCCCTGCTGCCACGCCTTCTGGAAGTGCAACCTCCACCTGTAGCTCAGTAGCCTGCCCCTTTGGAATATAAACGCCAAAAACGCTGCTCGTTTGACCTTTGAAGACCACCCTCCATCCTTCAGGAGCCTCAGCTGAAAGGTTGGCCAACTCATCTGTTTCCCCAGTGTTGCTAAGTACAATTGTGAATTTTGCCGTGCCTTCCCTCTCGACTGTCAAGTTAGGATACAAGCAAGAAAGCTTCAGCTCCCTCTTCAGCTCTTCAACATCTATGGAGAACTCTAGGATCACAGCTTCGTTCGGAATTTCCTTCCCAACCGCCAAGAACCAGAAGGAGTAGTGCCCCGGCTTAGCTGTATTCGGTACTTCTATTTCGAGGTCAAGCTGTTCAACCTTCCTGTAGGTGATGTAGTTGGATACAGTCAAGCCCCTTATGTCCTGCTTCATGCTCGTCGTTGGCGTCTGGATCTGATACCAGATATGCGATATCCAATCTATCGGCAGATTCCTAACCTCCAAGGAGTATGTTATGGATGATAAAGGCTGCGATGCTGTGTAGTTCAGCCATATGTTAAAGTGAACCTTGTCACCTGGCTTTGCCACAACTCTTGTATTATCAGCCCTAGCCTCGGTTAAGGCAAAAACTCTATTGGGGCTGAACTGGAGAATCGTAGAGAGTACGAGCACAATAACGATTGCCAAGCTCTTTGAAGCTCTCATTTTCTATACTTTTCCCCCTTCGATCTCGATTCTGCGCGTCCTCATGACCAAGTAGGAGACTATCAATGTTACTATTAGCATCGTTATCATCGTGGAGATGCATGGCCAGACATTTATCATCGTATCCACGACACCCAATGGGAAAACCGGCTCCCTTGTCTGCTTCACGAATGGGGGGACATCGACCATCGGATTGAGGAAAGCTCCTGCACTTGCGGTAAATACTGAGGATGGAGAAACCCAATTTATGTATTCACCAACCTTTGCGTTCAGCTCCGAGATAGTATCGTACCAAGCATTGCCCCCGATCCAGAAAGGCGGAAGTGGAGCAAGCAAGTTGGAAAGTGCAGCTGAAGTCACAGACCAGCCTGCAAAAGATGCGAAAATCAGGAGAGAAGTAACTAAAGAGTTCGTCCCACTCTTTACCACCGTTGAGACGAACATGCTCGTGGACACCCATATCGAAACATAGATAAGCAATACTACTGTGAATGCCAAAATCCTTAGCGTCTCCTCGACTGTGAAAGGTCCGACCAGAGCAAACACGAGGCCACTAACAACAAGGACCGCAGATATAGAGACCGTAGCTACAAGAGCGAAACCGCCCAAAAACTTTCCAACCACAATCGACCCCCTTGATGTTGACCTAGAAAGTAGTAGCTGCATAGTTCCAGTTCTTCTCTCACGTGCTATGGAATCGAAGGCCGATATTATGGACAAAATGGGCAGCGCACCATTCGCAACGACCCAAATACTCGAGGCAAAGGCTGAGAGGGAGGTTGGTTCTGTTCCCTCTCCCTTGCCATAAAGTTCAACCTGCTCTTGGTAGCTGAGATATGCTTGATATGTGCCTGCAAGAGTGCATATGATCACAAGTGCAAGGCCGAGGTTCCAGATATTGCTTAGCAAAAGGGTACGAACCTCTTTTCCAGCTATCACAAATGTCTCACTCATCCTCCATCTTCACCTCTTCCTCTCAACGACCTTTTCAATCGATCCCTTCTTAAGAACTGCGATCCTGTCGCAAAATTCAAGCTCACTTTCATCTTCTCCCGAACATATTACAGTCATGCCTTCAAAGCGGTTTAGGTGTTTCAGCAAAGATTCAACCCCCTTGGCCTCCTTCAAGCCTTTGAAAGGATCTTCGAGGAGCAGTAGCGAGACTTTCTTGATAAGAGCCTGAGCAATCATGGTCTTCCGCTTTGCCTCAGGATCTAGTTCACTCATCTTCAAGTCCGCATGTTGTGATAAAGCGCACTTATCAAGTATTTCCTTAACGGCGCTCACCGAGTTTATCATTCCTTCCATCCTTGCAATATGCAACAAGTTCTGCCTTACAGTAAGGTCTTCATAAAGCCCGTCCCCCTGGAGCACGAGACCTATAGCATCTTTCACCTCATCCCTTCTGCTAAACGTGTCGATTCCACCAAAAGTTACAGAGCCACTAGCTGGTTTACACAATCCGGCGATCGCCAAAATGAGTGCCCTCCTGCCTTCACCTGCCAGACCCAAGATCTCGCCCTTCATGACATCCATGCTTACGCCCTTGATGAGCAGCTTGCCATTTGAGGCGACGCCAAGATCCTCGATCCTAACCAGTTCCGGCGCCTGGCCCCACCTTTCTGAGGAAGGGGTCGCAGCCCACTGGAGCATGAGACGGCGAACAGCCGAGGCTGTCTTCCTTATCACCTCCATCGGCTCGTAGTTGTAGAGCATAGCTATCCTAATCGCAAGGTCGATCGAGTACGTGGAAGAGCCCCTGCTTCTCGTCAGAGCCAATTCATTCTCGGTCCTAAATGCCCTCGATCCTTCCTGTGCGAAGCTGTGCGAGAAAATCAGTTTCTTCACCTCCTTCTCCTGGTCAGAATCCTCAACTATCTCCTTGAACTCCATCTTCTCAGGTATCGTGCGCATCATTTGCATCTCCTCGAATTTTTCTTGTACAAACCTGAAGAAGCGCCTTAGCTCTATTTGCGAAACAAGTTGGGGAACGTGGAGAAGCCACATATCCTTCGCAGCCGGAATGTAATCGAGCTTCCACTTCAGGGGGAGCTTCGGGGTCGCTATTGTCGATGCTTTCATAGCTGGCAGAACGGATGCTGAAATGGCTATCGTAACAGCCATTACTATGATAACAATGCTCCATGTCCAAGAGACCTTCTCGGTAAGGAAACCTGGACCCCCAACGCTAAGCAGAAACCTCGGCACGCCAACACCGAAAAGATATCCGATTATGCCTCCTATGAAAGCCACTAACCCTGACTCGGCAAGAAACATGTAACTTATCTGCGAAGGATTGAGGCCTACTAAAGAAAGAGTTGCAATTTCCCTCTTCCTTTCGTAGACCGCATTAAGTGTGCACGCCAAAACGTTTAGCCCCACAAGAGCCAACACCATAGGCAAGGTGGTGCCACCCAGAAGAAACAGATCTTTCCTGTAATGGAAAAGTTTGACTCCTTCGCCTGCTGATGCATAGACGAAGTAACGCCACTTGCGGGCCAGATCAGTAGCAAGAGGCGTTATGTCATTAGCACTAATTGTCTTGACATCTATCCTTGTCAGTTCACCGAGCTTGAGCTTGATGAGTTCCTGCCAGTTGAATACGACCACGTTTTCTGGACTGAGGTAGACCTTTTCCCTCTCCATGAAAATATAGGGCCTTATCGGTTGGCCGTCAAAATCAACGATCCCCTCGAGCATCTGGTCATCCAAGATGCCCGCGACCATGTACTCGGTCACGATTGTTCCAGTCCCCGAAACCCAAGCAAACTTCACTTTTCCACCAGCAACGATGCCTAGCTGGTTCGCAGCACGTTTTGATATTAGAATTGCATTCTCATCCTCGGTAAAGTAGTGCCCCTCGATGACAGCAGCGTCGAGATTGTTGATATTCGCTTCATCGCCAGAGACTCCGATCGCACCCCTGATCGTAACTTTTTGGCCATCCTCGCCAATCAGCTGGGCCTCTAAGTAGTAGGGGCTTGTTTCTGTCTTTGGTGCGACTGAGACCACCAAGGGATTCGCCCTCAGGGCCTCAACGAGAGACATCGAAAGCGGATTGGGAGTTGTTCGGCCTGGCGGAGGAACGACCATAAGACCCGTTGGCGGGTTTGATTTAGGATAAGGCGAAGCTGGGCGTCCAAAAGCCACGTCCGCCTGTATTCGAAATGAAGTGAAAATCATGAATCCAAAGACAAATGTCAAGATCGATGCTAGCATCAGCGACGATCTCATCTTCCTCCTCTTCAAATTTCGCGTTGCAAGCGAGAACGTGGACATCAAGCTTGATGCTAAGGCAATGCCTGATTGTGTAACGACATCCTTTCCAACGCGTGGTAACAAAAGAACTAAACCGATGGCTAGTGCTGCAGCTGCTGCGTTCGACATTGCAAGAAAAATTGGATCGGTTAATCTTAAGCCTGGCGACACGTAGTAATAGAATGCGAGGAAGGAAAGGCTGATCAGCAGTCCTGCCCCTATTCTTGATCCTTCCTTCTCGACGAAGATACTCGCTAAGCCGAAGCCAGAGAGCATGAGGAGGAATGAGAGGGGGATTGGGGAGAAAGTTGCATCAGACAAGATGCTTTCCAACCTGTTTCGAACATCCATATCCATAATGTAAGCAGCCCTCAGATTGATGAAACAATTTGAGTAGAAACGCTTACGTAGCGCCAGTCTTGCCAAATCTAGATAGCTGAATGCCGTTTCTAAATCTCCTATTTCGGGCGTGACGACGATTCCATTGAGGCCCATTTCCTTGGCCTTTAACCATGTTGAGGCCAATCCATTTCTGACAAGGTCAACATTCCTGTTCATTACCGCCCAGCTTAAATCGACCGTTGTGACGCTTCCTTTGGGAAATTTGAAGAAGTTTCCATCATCGTCAATGATGAACCTGCTCCCCGACGATTCGCAGTACAAAAGTATCGGCATGTCGGAAGGTACTACTACGAGTCCGGGCTCTAGACCGAGTACCTTGGAAATTTCGGGATCAAAGTTCGTTAGGGTTTGGTTCAATAATGGAGCACCATAATATCCTTCTATAAAGCCAAAGCGCAAATCTTCTGGAACTCTGCCCAATTCGACAAATTCTACCGATCCTGTGAAAAAGACCGAAGCACCAGGGTAAAGTTGAAAATTGGCGACTGTGTTTTTAAAAGCTGAACCAGGCTGCGTCAAGTCAAGTTGCAGGAACCCTATGATGTAGTCTTTGCCAGGAGTTTCAGGATAGTCAACCATGACTGCCATCGAGTAATGACCTATGTTTAGTTTTACACTGTAATGCCCTGTTTCGTTTGTGTAGATGGATGAATCGTACCGATTCTGTAATTGGTTACCCACATAGCTCCAGCCCCATATATGTATGGTCGCGCCACCAATAGGTTTACCAGTTAGAGCATCTGTAACAACTCCAGCGATGCTCATCTCCTGTTGAGGGCGCACTACCGAGATTTGTACCACTAAGGTTGTTGCGGCGATAAAAGCCAAGAGCTTAATGTGCCGATTGCGGTATTCAACCATTTGAGTCTGTAGGTGACGAGGGAGCTCATAGTGGTCCATTAATGGTCTTGTAAAACAGATCAATGCTGTGAGCATGCTCTGGTAGATGGCCGAATATTCTAGCATTTATGCCTTATCTCAAGAAAAATAAAGTTCTATCAGCTGTCCCTTCCTTACTTTTTATAAGCTATTGATCCACATATCTATGAATGTAATTTTTATTGCAAAGGCTCCTTGCGAGATGCTTGTTCAAGCCTGCACAAATAACTTTTTTCTTCCGATTCTACAGCCCAAGCGATAATATTCGTAAAAGCTTAGCAGAGTCTTATATCATACCATTTAGGTTGGATAGGTGTAATGAAAAGAGTGAAAGTCCTGTTTGTGTGCTATGGTAATGTCGACAGAAGCCCTACAGCTGAAGAGATGTTCAAGAAGAGGTCGGGATTGGAGGTCATGTCTGCAGGGATCGCTGCTGTTGCAGGAAGGACGCAATTAACTCGGGAGCTCATCGATTGGGCTGATAAAATCTTCGTTATGGAGTCTGAACAAGCGGAATATGTCAAAGCTTTGAATCCTGAAGCCAGTCAGAAGGTCATCATCCTTGGCATTCCTGATAACTACTTTAGGAACGACCCAAGGTTGAGGATGCTGCTCGAGGAACGCGTGACGCCACATTTACCACAAATCTAAAATTTCCGCATTCATGAGGCTAGCGATGATAGAGCCTGCAGTCAAGGGATTCTTCCATTATCATGACTAGGAGCTTCACCTTTCTAGGAGCAGGTGAAGTGGACATGGATTTTCTATGTGCTTTTGCCAACCTTTGGCTTGAGGCGGAATCCAATTAGAGCCAATAGAACTCCTATTGCAAATAAGAAGCCACCCCCGACAGCGACATTGATAGCTTCCTGCAATCCTGGTAGACTGCAGTCGAACGACACGCGAGCACCTCCTTCCCACTGGTAGAACCACATCTCCAGCGTGTGCGTTCCTCTCGTCAGCTGTACCTCAGCCGACCTTGTGGTATAGGCCTGGAGCAACCAGTTGTTGATCAGCGCCTTGCCATCCACGTAAAGCTGCGAACCATCATCGCTTCCGATTTGGAACCAGACTGTGCTGTCCTCCGCCAAATCTATCGTCGTAGTCGCCATGAAACCCACATGCTCGCTATGTCCTTGGAAACTTACAGTCGTCATGTCGAACCTGAGGGGAGCTGTTGAGGTGCCTAAAACGTCGCCATATCCACCAAGTTGGTCGTTCATCTCGTACCAAGTGATTGCCCAATCGTGCATTCCGATTGCACCTTCAAGCTGGCTCCTCGTGTATAGGCCATATCCAAGCAGAACCACCCCAAGCACTAGGAATATGACACCTACCAAGAAGACGTTTTTTCTCAATATCTCGCCCCGTCTAATGGTGCGCTTCTTTCAGACTTAAGTTTTTCGAAGTTTGAACACTATGCCAACCCTAATTCTGGGCAATCTGCCCATTTCAAGAGCCTTGTCTCATTGACACCAGAAGATATGCCGTCTCTGGAACTGAACTGGGCCGAGATGAAGTATCGTCATTCCCCAGAATTGGTAGAAAACTCAAATTGGGGGGGCAAAACTGGACATTTGTGAGAAGCATGCATCGTTGCTTAATTGAATGAACTAAATTTCCAGCCCTTACAGCCATCATTACCTAAAGGGTATGCCAGGTTAACCTGCAATTGCTTGGCAGAAGAGTTATTCATATGGAAAGAGGTTGTGAAAACTTATTAAGACTCAGTTTCCGAGATTTGGTCGCCATGGGAAACGTTTCCATCCCATCCATCAGATATGGCCTAATACCTGCAACGATAACGCCGATGGACGAAAATTACCAAGTCGACTACGACCAACTTGAGAAATATATCGATTGGATTTCAAAGTTCAAGTTAGGGGGAGTGGCGGTAAACGTTGATACCAGCGAAGGGCCACACCTGAATTCTGAGGAACGTGCTTCTATAATCAAAACTTATGCTAGAAAAGTTGGTAGAAGATTTCCAATAGTGGCAGGGCTGCATGCGAGGAACACCGAGGAGGCTGTAAAGCTTGGCAAAGAGGCAAAGGATTCTGGCGCCGATGGACTTTTGGTCTTCCCACACCCGGCATTCATGGGGGAGAAAGCTGAAGAGGTTGTTTACGCGTATCACAAGGAGATTGCAGAGAAAGTTGGTTTACCCATCGTACTTTTCCAGCTGCAGCCAGTTCTCGGAGGAATTGAGTTTGGAAAGGAAGTTCTGAATAGGCTTGTTGAAATAGAGAACGTAGTTGCGATAAAGGAAGCTTCTTTTGATGCAAAGAAATTCACAGAAACGGTAAGAATTCTGGAAAAAGCACCAAGGAAGATAACGATATTGACAGGAAATGATAACTTCATTTATGAATCCCTTGTTATGGGCGCCGAAGGAGGGCTACTTGGATTTGGAACCATTGCTGTGGAAATGCAGGTCGAGATGTTTCGACTTGCATCCGAAGGCAGGTTCAAGGAGTCTGGCGAGATCTGGAAAGAACTGCTACCTTTGGAGGAAACGATTTTTTCACCACCTGTTAGAGATTACAGGGCTAGATTGAAAGTGGCGCTGAAGATCATGGGCATCATCGATGAGGCATTTGTGAGGCCGCCACTTTTGCAGATAACGAAAAACGAAGAGGAACGCATAAGAACGACCCTAAAGAGTTTGCGGATGATTTAAGGTAGAAAGATTGGTGGACCCTTCTGTAGAAATAGCTGGGATCTCTTTCAGGAATCCTGTTATTGTTGCATCCTCGCCCGCAGCGCGATCATCCAAGCACATCGTGAAGTGTATAAGGAGCGGAGCTGGAGGTGTTGTTACTAAGACGATAACTTACGATCCAACGCAGAGAATTCAGCCAAAACCAAGAATGCATGTTGTGAATCCGAAGGATGCTCTGGCTGGAAGGTTCTACTCTTTCTACTCAGTGGACTTGATGTCTGAGCTTGAGCCTGAGGCTTGGGTAAAGGAATTGGCTAAAGCGAAAAAGGAAGTTGGAAACGATGGGGTCCTGATAGCGAGTATTGCTGGAAGAACTTATGGTGAGTGGGAGAAACTTGCTGCCTTGATGCAAGGAGCTGGAGCGGACATGCTAGAGCTTAATCTCTCCTGTCCGCACATAGATGAAGGGGGGCTTATGGGAAAGGCTGCCTCCTACGATGCTGAAATTGTGTCCAATGTAGCAAAGGCTGTTAAAGGTTCTGCCTCTATCCCTGTGATCGGGAAGCTGACCCCCCAGGGCGCAAATCCTGTTCTGCTGGCAAGGACGATGGCCTCTTCAGGCATTGATGCAGTTGTATCGACCGCTAGGTTTCAAGGCCTCTTGATCGATACCGAAAGCGGAAAACCTGTACTTTGGCCTGGCTTTGGTGGATATGGGGGACCTTGGCAAGTTCCCATAAGCGTTGCTTGGACAGCGCACATCGCGATGGAGGGACTAGGAAAGCCGATCATAGGCTCTGGAGGGATATCTAAATGGCAAGATGCCCTGAGCTTCATACTTGCAGGCGCCTCTGCGATACAACTTTGCACATCCATAATGACGAAAGGTTACGGCGTCATCGAGGATATCGAAAAAGGGATTGAGGGTTGGCTGGAGAAAAATGGGTTTGGCAGCTTGAAAGAGGCGGTTGGCATGTCCTTAAAAGGCATAGTCCCGCTCGAGAAACTGGAGAGGTCAAAAGTCTACCGCGTAACCGTGAACGATGGAAAGTGTACGAGGTGCGGGATTTGCGAGAAAATCTGCCCATACGATGCTATCACAATTGTCAGTAAAGGTGTTGTAATAGACTGGAAGGCTTGCGACAACTGCAACCTCTGCGTCTCTCTCTGCCCGACAAGCGCCATGAGCCTTCTTAGGTTCTGAAAGAAGTTTTACGACAATGCCTTCATGCGCTAAGCTTATTACGAAAAAATTTACATCCTATCGCATGGAAATCGCCTGGAAGGTTTTACCAGAAGGGGTCATACCCAAAGACAGGAGGTTCGAGGAAGTCAGGAGACTGGATATGTTCCTCGAATTGAAAAAGTACAGCAAGCGTGAGTGGATGAAGAGAAAGGAGAAAATAAGAAAGCACATCCTAGCTGTATGTGGTCTTCTACCCGAACCTCGTAAGAATCCACTTAATGCTGTAATATTTGGAGCAAGGGAGCATGAGGACTACGTTATTGAGAAGGTCTTTTTCGAGAGCCATCCTGGGTTCTACGTGACCGGGAACCTTTACAGACCTTTGGATAGCGGAAAACATCCGGGTGTCCTTTGTCCCCATGGACACTGGAGCGAGGGAAGGTTTGCAGATGACGTCCAGGCAAGGTGCATAAGCTTTGCAAGGCAGGGGTATGTTTCGTTCCTCTATGACATGATCGGTTACAAAGACAGCAAGCAGGTGAGCCATGATTTTGGCGGAGCCAGGGAGAGCCTTTGGGGAATCAACCTCATGGGGCTACAGCTTTGGAATAGCATCAGGGCAATCGACTTCCTTCAGTCCCTGAACGATGTGGACGCTGAGAGGATCGGGTGCACAGGTGAATCTGGCGGTGGAACCCAGACTTTCATGGTCTCGGCCATCGACACGAGGATCAAGGTTAGTGCTCCGGTGTGTATGGTCTCAGCCCACTTCCAAGGAGGATGCATTTGCGAGAACGCCCCAAGCCTGAGGCTGGAAACGAACAATGTGGAAATAGCGGCTCTTACAGCTCCCAGACCCTTAATGCTCGTTTCGGCCACAGGTGATTGGACGCGCAGAAACCCCTGGGTCGAGTATCCTTTTATTAAAAAGATATATGGTTTCTTTGGAGCTGCAGACAAGGTCGAATGTGTTCAGGTCAATGCGCCACACAATTACAACAAGGAGAGCAGAGAAGCGGTATACAGATGGTTTGCAAAATGGTTGCTTGGGAAACCCTTCCCTGAAGAATTTAGCGAAAGGACCTGCATTCCGGACAAAAAAGAGGACCTGCTCGTTTTCGATGGAAGGGAGAGACCAAAAAACTACCTAGACACTCAAGGTCTTCTGTCTTACCTCGTGGCATCTTCTAGAAGTTTATTGGAAGAAATTAGGCCAAAAAATATTGAAAAAGTACACGACTTCAGGAAGAACATGGGAGAGATCATGATGGAATATTTGTCGGTTGATGCATCTCCCGATGTTGATGCTAAAATCATGAGGAGGACGACCGTTGAGCCAAAAGCCAGGTTGGCAAAGATTCTTTTGGGAAGGAGAAATTCTGGCGAGGAGATACCCGGAATATGGATGCAGCCTTTCAGAAGGACCGGATATGGCGTGCTCGTCGTCTGTGAGGGGGGCAAGTCCGGCCTTTTCGAAGGAAGGAGTTTGAATGCCTTTGCCTCAGGATTGCTATCGGCTGGATGCGATGTCCTATCGATCGATTGTTTCCTCAAAGGGGAGTATGCGGCACCGGTCGAATCAAGAAGGGACATATCTTCCTGTTATGTGAACTATTACGAGACTTACAACAGAACAGATTCGGTGCTGAGGATTCAAGACATTCTGACCGCCCTGTCTTTCCTGAGGAAATCATGCAGAAAAGTGAGCCTTGTTGGCTTCGAAGACGCTGGAGTTTGGTGCCTTCTGGCCTCAAGCGTGGTTGGAAAATTGGAATCGGTAGTAGCAGACTTAAACAGGTTTGAAGACAACTCTGAGGAAAGCTGGCTTAAGCGCCTGTATATACCGGGGATAATGAAAGCAGGTGGATTGAAAACCGCCGCTTCCCTTAACGCTCCAAGGAAGCTTCTAGTTCACAACACCGGAGTTGGTTTTGATGCTGAATGGGTCAGGAGTATCTATAGGGTCCTCTCGGCTGAAGACAAATTCAGGTCCTACGATGGGACCATCGATCATAAGACATTACTGAACTGGGTGGTAACAAAATAGAGAAATGCTTGAATTGGGTAATACTTTTTACAGTTGTGATTTGGATAACTGCAAGAGGAACCAAGATAGCTATGCAAAACACCTCAATGGAATTGGACATTTATACCTTCGAAGGTTCGGGAGAAAGTAAATTTAGATTCAAATCGAAATTCAAATTGCCTTTTCAAAAGCCATCGATTCTGTGCATCCAATAACATCAAAACCTTCCATCCCTTATGTCGAAGTGCGTAGGTTTGTTCAAAGTTGGACCTCCGATCTGGACCCAATGCGCTATCCAGCTGATCATTGTTTCTAGTGAAACCTTTGGTGACCTAGACAAACGGTGGTATTCGGATGCATTGCTCAGGAGAGCTGTTTCAGACTCCGAGTTCTCGAAGGTAGGCTCTCTACCGAACAAAACGCCGAATCTCTTTGCAAGCCACCTTACTGAAATGGTCTCTGGTCCTGTAACATTCAGTACTTTTGGAGGATTTGTGCAATGGGCAAGTCCCAAGATCGCGGCGTTGTTCACATCTCCTTGCCAGATTACATTGACGTAGCCCATTCTCAAATCGATCGGTATTCCATGGAATACCTTTAGTGCTACGTCCAAGATGACCCCATACCTAAGGTCGATCGCATAATTTAATCTCATAAACAGGGCTTTCGTGCCAAATTTTCGGCAAAAATATTCGAAAACCCTCTCCCTTCCAAGACAGGATTGAGCATATTCTCCAATTGGTTCTGGAGGATGTGATTCCAAAGCACCTCCAGATGTTATGGGAACAAGTGGATAGACGTTTCCAGTAGAGAAGATAACTATTCTAGAATGCTTAAACTTTTGGGCCACGACTCCTGGAATGTAGGCGTTCGTTGCCCAAGTTAGAGGTTCGTTTTCCTCGGTTCCAAACTTCATTCCAACCATGTAGATGACATTAGGTATTTCTGGAATCGTATCTATGCTGTTTTCTTCCAGAAGGTCGCACTTGATAGTTACGATGCCCAAATTGGCCAGTTCATCTTTTACTTCAGCTCTCGAGAATCGTGAAACAGCAAAAACCCTCTTTTTGACGCCAGATTCCTCAATTGCGTTTCGCACCAACTTTGCCAAGCTTGGGCCGATCTTTCCACCAACCCCAAGTATTAGAATGTCTCCTCGAATTTTCGATAATATATCGATGGACTCTCTTGAAGGTCTTGATAAGATATCTTCGAGAATGGATTCCGAATCGATGAACCTTGGAAGTTGACCATCATGATTTGTTTTCATTCTATATACCTTCTGGGGATTTTCATGCTGATCGCCGAGATCTGATTTTGATGAAACTTGGTGCTTTTTAAGAGTTTAATGAAAGGTAAAGGTGGGATGGTAGTATAATGTTCAGTTCAAAGCTTACTAAATTGCTTAGAATGAAATCATTTTCCTGCAATTCTTTTATCAGCATCGGCAAGTATGTTCTCGATCTGTCTTGCTGTTGCCTGATCGATCTGTGGCACAGGTTGATGCTCCTTCAATATTCTATCGACTTCCCGCTTGGCCCTAGGAAGAACATCCTCCTTTCCAGCTTTCGCCCAGGCCTCGTACCTCTGCCTGTCGAGTAGTTTTGAGATGTATACCATCTCCCTGTTTCTTCGCAGCGTCAAGGAGTCGGAGAGGTAGTTGCCCTTCGAAATCCCACGTTCCACGATTTGCAGTTCAAAATCGATCTGTTCAGAAGGAATGCCTCGTTGCAACCTCTTCAACAACTCAACGATCTCGTTGTCTATCACAAGTTGTTCGAAGCAAAAGATCTGATCTGAATCGACTTGCCCGGCTGGGCCCAAAGTTGTAGCTCCAGCAAGAACAGCCAATGTGGCTGTCAAAGTCTTTTCGATTGCAGCCTGGATTCCGGGCATCTTTGCATCGGTGCGAAGTGCGCGTGTGCCCCAAACCGGGATTCCGTAGTACTCCCTGATAAACTGGGACTCTGCCAGACCAACCAAAGCTGTCTCGGGAGCGGCATATAGGTGGCGGAGGTTGCGTGGGTCGGAGAGCATCACGTCGAGAGCCCAGCAGTGCTTTAAGCATACCCCGAGACACCAAGATGGAGCCGGCACCAGATCTGGATTCGCGAGCTCAGTCAGGTACAGGCCAGGAACTATCTCGGCCACGTTCTGAGCAATCGCAGCTGGAATCGACATTGGTGCCGTTACACCTGGCTGTGGCATGGAACCGATGGAAAAAGCTGGCAAACCAAGTTCCGAGTAGTAGAGGAGGAGGTCGATTACTCGGTCGTCGTACATGAGAGGCGAGATCGCCTCTAAAAGGGCTGTGTGCCTTGGCCTTTTCCTGAGCTCTTCCATCCCACCAGCCAAAACCTTTTCCACCTCTACCGCGATCCTAGCCATCTCAAGGTCTATTATGTGGATCCACGCAATTGGCTTCGATGTAGTTTGGGCGAGGATCGCGAGGGCGTGGAGGCCCCTCGTCTTTGCTGGAGCTTCGTGGGGGGTAATTGGCACTCCAACGATCTTTATGTTATCGAGGGAGTCTGCAAGGATTCCAGCTCTGGCTACGTCGTCTTTGGTTGCGTAGCGTCGTTCCAGCCTCTCGAGGTCGAAGACGTAATCATTTACTGTTCCAGTTATCATCTCCTGCAAAAGGATTGGGCCAAGGGAGAAGAAGATGCTTTCACCCATCTTGATGTACTGCTTACGGTCCTGGTAGTAGAGCTTCAGATCCCTTCCAGTGCTTTTCCTGATTATGTCCTCGGAAAGGCTTCGGGGGATCTTCAACCTGCTTTTACTCTCGTCAAAGGAGCACCCCCCATCTTTGAGAAGACCAATTGCTCTTGAATGAGTTATGCGCACACCGATCTTTTCAAGTATCTGTAAGGAAAGTTCATGAATACCGTCCATCTCGGCTTCGTTAAGAATACGAAGCATCGACTCTGTTCTCAACTTTTATGCGTAACGCAATACGACCGATTGGGCTGATAACAGTTGCGTAACCTACGTAGGCGCTTTTGGACGCCCCAGAGACGCAACGTTCAAAAGTGATTGTGGAGCATTCCAGAATGGAGTGTGCAAGAGCTGAAGGAGCCCTTAAAATTGGAAAAGACTTCGATATTCTTAGAAGCTGCCAGCAAAGGAGCATGGGAGTAGGTTTCAAATGCCCTCTGAAATGGGTTCGCAGCTGAAGAGGCTTGGGACGCTCCTTCGAGAGGGAGCGGAGGAGGAGGTCGATGAAACGAAGACCCGGCTTGAATCCGCTGCCCAACTTTACAGGGATTTTGTATCAAATGTGATAGTGTCAAGCTTCGACCAAGATGAGGCCACGCGAACTGCGGAGAAGCTTTTTGGATCGACAAGCGTGAAGTTTGCAGCCATAGATGGATCTGAAGACCAGAGGTTGGTTGCGGGATTGGCTGTATTTTGGGGCGGAGCATGCGCTTCGACGGGCATTGTGGAGTTCAGGAAAGGTTCATTGCCAAAAGTTTCATATGAAACTGGGTTCGTAAAGAGGGGACAAGGTGTTTCAAGTTGTGTTCCCATCTATGTTGATCGGGTTGTCGAGGTGGACCAAAAGATCTTGAAGCTCTCCGAATCTGGGGAAGCAACATTGACTGTGCCACTTACCGAGCAGGCGGTTGTGGACAACTCGAGCATTGCGGGTTGGATCATGATATTCTCAGAACTTTACCTTGCATATCGTATGGTGATAGATGAAGGCATAAAGATCGTGCTGCTTGATCGCAGCCTGTCAAACACCCAGACGAGTCTGATCTACGATACTTCGAGGAGGGGCAGGTGGGAGAGCGAATGTACCATCTGTGGCTTCGATGTAGAAGGCTTGCCGATCGACAGGAATGAAATGGGATATGGAAGGTACCACTATATTAACCAAGAACTGAAGATACCTTCTGCTCGGGGAGATTCGATCAGATATTCTGTCATCTACCTCGTGCAAGAAAAAGGAGTGCCGATGAGCCTTGAGGATGTTTGCGAAGCTCTTGGCGTAAATGAGCATGACCGGAAGGAGAGGGTCAGAAAGTATCTGAAGAAGGCCGTCGCTGAAGGGTACTTAATAGAGCAGGAAGGAAAGTACATTTCGAATCCACGCTATGAGAGAAGCTGGGAGAGATTGAGGAAGCTGGTTGAGATGATCGGTCAGCAGCTTTTTGAGGCGAGGAAGGGTAACCCGATGCGTATCAAAAGAGGAGATAAGTTCAGGTGGCTTACAACGCAGGACATGGCTTTCTTGACTCTCTACTGCCTATATATGCTCATTGAGGAGTGCTGGAAGAGAAATGTTCTCCTAGTTGGGATCACGAAGGACACGACGGCACGGGATTTCAAGTCGCACGTTGTTCCAGTTTGCGGAAATTTGGGGATATGGAAGGTAGATGAGCAAAGGCTTATGGATATACCTACTACAGACAGGATGTTCCTTCAATCGATCAGCATGAATAACTATGAAGATATTCCAGTACCTTGGAGCCTTATCGAGTATGATACGTCTTTCCAAACGATCGTGCCCGACTTTAAAAAGAGGGCCGGATATGTGAGTGGTGCGAGGAGGAATAGGATAAGTGCCGAGAGGACATTCGTAAAATCGTATATACAACTTGGACAGTCAAAGAGAGATCCACAGTTCAGGAGCAACGTACTTTTCATCGACAGGCTTGCATATCCCCAGTTCGATACTCCCCGCTTAAAATTTAATCACGAGTATGATGGAGCGGTAGAGCCGGTAGAGGTTATCTTCTACAAGGACAAGGAAACGAAGAACGAGATACAGAACTTAGTGGTGACTATCCTTAGAAGTATGGGAGGCGGGAGCATTCCTGAAGCATTTGGCCACAATAGGCCGCTATTCGTTGCAGACAAGATTGCGAAGGCCCAGAGGAGGAGCGTGGTCGGAATGCTGGATGCGACTGGACACTGGCTTATGAACAGCTCCAGGCTCAGGCGATTCTGCTTTTATATGAACACATTCAGAGAGAGAAGGGCGGAAGTAGAGCATGCAAGAGGCGGATAGAAAGTACTTCACCGATTTTGGTGGAAGATTCAGAGCGCGCCTCAGTTCTGTACACGCTACAAGCGGTATAGCAACGGTACCTTCTGAAACGACAGGTGTTTCGGCGAAGTATCAGTGCAGGATAAAGGTTGAGTACCAGAAGGAACTGATGGGGCTTCTCGAGGAAGGGATGCTGCTCGCTGTCAGGAACTTCAAGTCGACAAGAACCAGTGGTGGGGGAAGGTACACACTTCTTGAGGCATCGAGAATAGGGCCGGAGCACTATGGTCTGAAGGGGCTCTCCGACTCAAGTTATTACCCGTACCAGTTCGAAGTGATAGAGCAGACAGTCGATGACTGGGGAACCGATGACAAGGCGATCATGATGATTCAGATGAATGCGATCCCCCTGAACTACGACCTGGTAATAGACGATAATGGCGAATGCAAGTACGTAAAGGGATTTACCTATCCCATAATAGCTGAGGAAGTTCGCATACTCAATAAAGATACCATACACCAGATGTACAACAGGCCAGTCTTGGAAAGAATGGGAAGAAATTGGAAAAAGATCGAGACGACCCATCTGGCAAGAGAAGACTGCAGGCTTGGAACTATCAAGATGTTTGAGGGGGAGGGGGAGAGTATCCCAATCTACGTTGATTTCGAGAGGCTCGTGAGGTACCACTTTGGTATTTTCGGATTCACGGGCTCAGGAAAGTCAAACCTAATGTCGAACATACTGAGAAGACTCATCTACCACTCGAGGGATACAAAGGTTGTCGTATTTGATATTTCTATGGAGTACCCTTTTCTACTGCAGGATGTCTTGGCCGATCCCAAAATTTCTTCAAAGGTCATATTGGAGACACCTGTCGAGGATGTTGAGCAATTCTACAAAGTTGTTGTGAAACCGAGGGGATTCGAGAAGGATGATAGGGCAAAGCGTTCTTTCGAAGCGATCATGAGGCAGGGGAAGCTTGGTTACTTTGCCGAGTCCACCTCGGCCTCGGTCACGTATGAAGATATTCTACGCCAATTTGAAATGCTTAGGCAGGAAAATGAAAACAAGGCCACAAACCTTGAAGCGATCGACACTCTAAAAAGAGCTGTATTGGGGTATATGAAAGAGAAAAAGCTTGAGCGCGGAAGAGTCATAGACGAAAGGTTCGTCGATTTTCTGAGCGAAGAAGCCATTACGATATTTGACAAGTACAAAATATGGAAAAGCGGAAGCCTATACGCCTGGGCTATGACTAGGAGCACTCTAAAGGAAAGGATCGGGCTCGAGGGCACGGAAGAGAAAGGTGAAAGTTACACCACGAAAGACATTTCGGAGATGATCGAATCAGAAACTAGACTCATCTGTCTTTCTATTGTTGATCCAAACATTATAAAAAACCTTGCCATCGATCTCTCAAAAATGGTACTTTTGGAAAGAAAAAGAGAATTCAAAGTCGAGCCTTCGATCCTTTTCATATTCGATGAGGCCCAAGAATTCATCCCATCGCATGACAGGGCAAGGGGTATAGAGAAGGAGTGCACGGTGCAGGTCGAGACTCTTCTGAGGCAGGGAAGGAAGTATGGACTAGGAGGGTGCATTGCGACGCAGAGGATAGCTTACCTGAACACAAACGCGCTGCAGCAACTGCACACCTACTTCATCGGCCCCATGCCAAGACCATATGATAGAAGCCTCGTCAGCAACACCTTCACCATAGACCAAGGTATACTTGAGAAGACGCTCGAGTTTGCTCCAGGGGAGTGGTTGCTTTCAAGTTATGTGGCGACCGGAATAGAGAATGTTCCGATCTTTGTGAAGGCGGACAACGCCGAGCTGGAGATAGAGAGGTTCTTAGGTTGATTCAGCTCATGCAATGGATTGCTTTAGAGCCTCCCAGCACCAGTTTTCCAAGAGGCGATGATAAAGTCTTAAATCGGTGAACTCAGAACACTGATGCGTGGAGAACTGAATCCTTTGGAGGAAAAATTGAAGTCCTTCTTGAAAACTGGATCGGATTGGGCTAGACTTAAAACAAGCGTTCCAGGTGTTTTCGTTTTGAAGCTTCCGCCATTTCGCGGCAGTCCTGCGCGCCTTGCAGTTGAGCTCAATCCGGTCGACGATTCTGGGAATCCGACGAGGAGGAGAGGATTGATATTGAGGAACTTTGATGAACTTTCGCAGTACAAGCAGCTCTTTCAGACGGACAAGCTAGAGCCTTTGGTTAAGAGCGTAGAAACTGCAAACCCCATCGAGAAGAAGAAGTTTGTAAAACCCGGAGAAGATGTCTTGGAGATTTAATTGCTCTCAAAATCCCCTGAAAGGAGGACCTTTTACGAACATCCATTGGTGAGGGATGGTGCGGTCGAGTACAGGGCTTACCAAGCCAGAATAGCTGAAGCTGCTTCAAAAGGGAATACGTTAGTAGTTCTACCCACGGCACTTGGCAAGACAATCATATCAGCGCTTGTTGCTGCAAGTATCTTGTACTCCTACAGGCATGCTAGGATCCTCGTGATGGCGCCTACCAGACCCCTCGTTGCGCAACATAGAGAAAGTTTTCTACGCATACTGAAGATTGGCGAAGAGGATGTTGTCATGCTCACAGGCCATACACCGCCAGAGATGCGAGAGGTTGTTTGGAAAAGCTCTGCTAGAGTTTTGCTGGCAACGCCCCAAGTCGTTAGGAACGACATTTTAGATGGGCGGTTGACGCTGGAAAGCTTTGGCCTCCTGATATTCGACGAGTGTCACAGGGCTGTCAAGGAGTACGCTTACACAGATATCGCAAGTTTCTATCGACAACAAGCTGAGAGCTCGCTCGTTCTTGCCATGACAGCCTCGCCCGGATCGAGTCTTGAGAGGATCCAAGATGTTTGCGTAAATCTCTCAATTGAACAGATTTTTTACAGGACTGAGGAAGATGAAGACGTAAGACCTTACATCCATGCTATAGATGTCGATTGGAGGCGAATAGACCTTCCGGAAGATTACGCTCCATTTGAAAAAGCATTGAGAAGCATGCTGATGGAAAAACTGCAGCGACTTTCAACGCAGGGCCTTCTAGAAAAAGACCCAAGATTCGTGGGGAGGAGGGAGCTTGTTGAGCTTGGTGACCTGCTTCGCTTCCGCCTGGAGGTTAGCGTAGAGGAGGAAAGGGAGAGGTGGATGCGGGCGATTTTGCAACAATCGATGGCCCTTACGATATTCCACATGATAGAACTTCTACTCAGTCAAGGACCACAGACCTTGTCCTCCTTCATTGAGAAGATGGAAAGAGAGAGGAAGGAGAAGAGAAGCTATGGCATCATCTTGGCTGAGATGAAATCGATGGGAATCCTTGAGAAACTTGAGGCGCTAAAAAGGACACTTCATCCTAAAGTACTGCATTTGGTGAAGATCGTTAAGGAGCACCTTAGAGAAAATGGAAAGGGTAGAATTTTGGTATTCTCGCAGTACAGAGATACAGTCGATCATCTTGTGAGCGTTATGGAAAAAGTAGAGGGCGTTTCGGTCTCGCGTTTCGTTGGGCAAGCTTCGAAGTTTGGCGGGAGGGGCATGAGCCAGAAGGAGCAAATGCAAGTACTGAATGAGCTTCGAGATGGCGCGATCAATGTTCTTGTTTGCACAAGCATCGCTGAAGAAGGTTTGGACATTCCTGAGGTGGACCTTGTTGTGTTCTATGAGCCAATTCCGAGCGAGATAAGGTACATCCAGAGGCGCGGTAGGACAGGGAGAAGGGCTCCGGGAAAAGTGATAGTGCTCGCGGCCAAAAACACCCTCGATATGGCTTACTTGAGGGCGAGTATGAAGCGCTTGGAGAAGATGAGGAGCATGATGGAGAAACTGAGCAGAACGCTCTCAACAAAGCCCATCAGGCCAAGGCCACCCACGGATCCTTTGACTCCTGAGGAGCTAGCGATTTTGGAAAGAAAGTCTCGAGCTCCTGTCTTGGAGGCCGAGGTTGCCTTCCCAGTGAAGATCGAGGAAGCGGAAAAGGAAGCCAAGAGGGCGATGTCCAAGGATGTCGACAGGGCCTGCAAGGCGCTCTACATGAAGCTTTTGGAGCATGGCGGAAAAGCAGAAGTTGAAAGCCTACTGTCAGACCTGGAAGTGGAAGGATACTCAAGAGCTCTGACAGAAGCAGCGCTCAAAAAGCTGCTAAAAGAACATAGGGTGTTCGCTCCCGAAATTGGGGCTGTTGCCATCCCGAAGGCGTGCAAGGGAGATGAGCACGAAGTGTCCGTTGAGAAAATCCTGAAAGGTGAAGCTGTAGTTTGGGTTGATGGGAAGTGGCGCGCACGCCTACAATCTGAAGATTACAACGGACCAAGATCTATATTGAGAAAGGATGCAAGCTTCAAAGCAATAGGGAAACTTTATCGAATGGATGGCGTACTCTGCCTCAGGATCTATCAAGTGATTGGGTTAATGAAGTAATGGATCGGGTGTTGTGGAAGATGTCGGAAGAAAGGAAGGCGAATACGGAGAGGCTCTTTTCATACTTTTGGAGGGAGCTGGGAAAGGTTGGGCGCGATGGAGTGTTAGGAGTGGCTAGCTTTGCAGACGTTTTTGGTGAACTGATGCCCGTCCAAAGGAACAAGCTGAAGGAGCTCTGTGGCAGAAGCTTTCAGGACATGCTCAGTGGCGGTTCGATCGTATCCATTGGGATCTCACATTCGGAGAATGCCATAGACTCTATCAATGTAGTTGTCAATGGCATCATTGACAAGAAAAGGTGGAACGAATATGGAAGGGAATACGAAAAGATCAATCAGAGTCTTGACGAGATCGCTGGAAAGATAGCTGATAGCTTCGGAGGAACGCCGATAGCAGCAACTATAGGAGGACTTGTGGGAAAGGTAAGTAATGTCGAGGAATACTATGCGCTCACGATCTCTCACAGAATCGTGGCCGAGTGCGCTGGCCTAGGATGGAGAGGAAAGAACGAACTTGTAGTGAACGAGAGGTATGGGTGCGCCTTAAGGTTCGCATCCATTGTGATGGATACCAAGTTTCAAAATGGGAATAAAATGAAATCCAAGTGCGGCCATTGCAGCGCATGCCTTGATGCCTGCTCGATATTGAAAAACAAAGACAAACTGAAAAATTACAGGGAAAACTGCAGGAGATTCATCGAGTCTCTTGGCCTTGAGCACGAGGTCTGCGGAAAGTGCATCGCAGCTTGTTACAGGAAAAGTATCTACAAGGACATTTTTAGGCTCAAACGCATCTAGGGTGAGGCAGCTCACAAGCACCCACTCGAAGGCTTGAGAGAGATTCTCTATGCTGCAAGTATCATGCCTAACTGGAACATTGCGAGTCCAGAGATTTTGCTTGATTGGCCTTCTCATATGATTCCGGCGTTCCGATGTCCCACCACTCCCCTCCCAATGTGTACGCGTAGATTTTTTCTTTCTTGCAAAGCCACTCTATGAAGTGGCCTGGGCTATCAGCATTATTTCCCTGCTTCAGATATTCATGTATACTCCTTATGCTACTCCTTGGTAACAAGTAGATGCAAGTCCCAATAAGGGTCGTTTTTGGCTTTTCTGGCTTCTCCTCGAAACCTACTAATGCACCGTCAGAATCAACAACCGCGGCAGAGAACTTTTTCACAGCTTTGGTATCGCCGACATCATATACCGCCACAACGGGCCGCTTCCTATCTTTGTATTGTTTGACAAAACCACATAAGCTTGATGTGAACAGGTTGTCACCAGCTATTACGAGGTACTCATCGCCCTCAATCTCATCTATCAATTCTGCTAAAGCTTTAAGTGCGCCCAACTTCTCCTCCTCCTTTCGGCTACGTTCTGCTCTTATCCTGATGTTCTTTCGGGGTTTTTTCGAAAGCCACTCAATGAACTGAGCCTCGAACCTTTGGTTTGTAGCAACAACGATTTGCTCAATCTCTCCTATCTTCTCGAGCTTCTCAACTATGTATTCGATTATCGGTTTTCCTTTTACGGGCAGGAGCGGTTTGCTGATGTCCTTGGTCATTGGGTAAAGGCGGGTCGCATACCCCCCTGCCAATATAATCGCGATCACCGATAGCCCGAACCTGCTACGCATATAAGGGAAATAATAATTTTACCTTAATTCAAAGGAAGGCAAGAATAACAGCATAGGGTCTAATGACGGAATTGCTGAATATAACGCGATAGGTTGTCGGTTCGAAGTTATATTTCCTGAATCCCTTTATCTTAGAAGCAGCTTCCCACCTAGAAAGGCTAACCATTGCCCAAAATCTCATCTAAGTAACTTTCGATGTTTTGGGCATAAGCAACTCCAACCAGCTTATACTTTACGTATCCGCGTTGATCGATTATGAATGTCGTAGGAAATCCAGTAACTCGATACTTTGAGGCAGCGCCCACAACATCCCTTGCCCAAGTCCAGTTTGCGCCATTGGTTTCGGCAAAGTACCGAAGGGTTTCCTCCGTGTCTACAAACGGTGAACCGCTAATTGAAACCAAAACAATCTTGTCTCCGTACTTATCCCAAATCTTCTTCAGTTCTACAACCTGCGCCCTGCAGTAACTACAGGAAGTTTCCATGAAGTTTACCAAAATTACCTTTCCCCTATTCTCTACAATTGAAAAAGTACTTCCTGATAGGGTTTTTACGGTGAAGTCTTCACCTAGGGTTTTCTCTTCATGGAATTGTAAATTTGAACCTATGAATATTGCTAAGAGCAAAAAAAGTGCGGTGGGGAAAACATACCAATTTGATGGGAAATATCTTTTCCTTCCTGCATTCATTCTCCTTGGCTCGGAACCCATTTCCAGTCTTGCATAAATGACTCCTAATGATTTACATTTGGATTGCTGATTACGTTTGCTTATGCCCAGCAGAATAACAGTTACATTTGAACGTATTGTGGCATTCCGATTTTAAGTTTGATTCATCTGTAGATACTCGTATGTATAGCTTTTGTATCAAATAAAAAGATTTTGCTTCATAGGTCTTATTAAAATCTTGGCCCCTTTGGATGATACCCTGTATTTGTAACCCCTGATTATGGCTACTGGCACGGCTTCGTTTGCGCTTCCCGTTGCAAGCTCGGCTGCGCTGGCGATCTCGTCAATAACAGCGATCTGCTTGACTTTTAGCTTGTAGCCGTATAGATCTTTTTTACCTCTTAGGTCCGCGATTGGTGCAATACCAGCAGAACCTATTGCGATGTTGATATCTCCGCGCCGAAAGGGTCTGCCATGAGTGTCCGAAAGTATGACACCGACCTTGAGGCCCCGTTTCCTGAAGCAAGCTCGAAACCTTCTGGCCGATGCGTCCGGATCTTTTGGCAAGGCTACGACCGACTCTCCTCCATCGACATTTGAGAGATCTACGCCTGAATTTGCAACTATGAATCCGTTGTGTGTTTCAGTTATCAGGTGGTGGCCCACAAGCCTGATTATTCTCTTCGCCTCGCGTAGAATCGCCTGTACATGCTCAGGAGCCTTTCCAGTCTCTTCCGCTATTAGCGATGCTGCAATGGAGTTCTTAATGTTCCTCAACCTGTAAACTCGACCTTCCGACTTCGAAACGGCCTTGCTGGTTATGACAATTATGTCTCCATTCCTTATCGGCGTTCCCTGCTTTTTTGCCGCCTCTATTACCAAGGACACTAGATCGTCCCCCTTTTCGACCATTTTGATACCCTTGACACCGATTATTCTAATTCCGGAAGTTTTCAAATCGCTCCGCACTGCGCCTCAAAAAGGATGGTCTTGTGGGAAAAAAGCTTTACTTAACGATTCCTTTTAGGAAAAAATGCGAAGATTGCCAAGCTCAATGCACATTTCCTTCTGGAGAAGACTTTTCAGCATGTTTTTCACATCGCTGTGCGCGAGGGAAAGCTTATCACGATTCTATCTCGACCTGAGATTCTCAGGCTGATCGAAGAGGGAAGGTTAAAAATAAAGCCGTTTGAGGAGAAGCAAGTAGGTCCAGGAAGTATCGACCTAACGCTGGGGAACCGGTTCAGGGTCTTCAAGAAGATTGATGGAATAGTGCATATCAGAGGGGACATTAGCGCCAACAAGTTCACGAGGCTAAAAACTGTGAGAGATGGTGGACACATTCTTCTTATGCCAGGTGAACTCGTGCATGGTATCACAAAGGAGCTTGTCGAACTTCCAGACGACATTGCGGGATGGATAGAGGGGCGTTCAAGCTATGCTAGAATGGGTCTCATGATACATATGTCGGCGGGCCTAGTGCAACCTGGTACTAGGAACAAGCAAGTCCTTGAAGTGAGCAATATGTCACCTTTTCCGATAGCTCTCTATCCTGGCACAAGGATCTGCCAGCTCGTCCTCGAGTCTGTTCGAGGAAAGGCGAGGTACAGTGGAAGGTTTAGGCGACAAAGAGCGCCGTAATCACCGTTAAACTCCGATTAGAATCTTTTATCAACTAGTTAAACATAGGAATAGCAGTTAAGATTGAGCACAGGTATGGTTCCCTCTCCCGTAGTTAGGGACGTTTTGTGCAGGACAGCTCTTGGCGAAAGCAGGCTTCCAGGATACGACTACTGCCTCAATCCATATGTGGGGTGTGGCCACGCTTGCATATACTGCTATGCCAGAAGCTACTCTCTTAGGCGTGGAAGGACCGAGAGGTGGGGAAGTTACGTCGATGTGAAACGAAACGTTGCAGAGGTTTTGGCGAACGAAGTTAGAAAGAACTTGAGGAGAGGTGTTGTAGGTATCAGTACACTCACAGATGCTTACCAGCCGATCGAGGCGACCCGTTGCCTTTCAAGGAGGTGCCTCAGACTCCTTTTGGAAAACGGCTTCCGCGTGGCGATACAGACGAAGTCCGACCTTGTCCTGAGAGACATCGAATTACTGGTGAAACACAGTTATGATGTAAGCGTGGGCGTTACGATCACAACGCTCGATAAGGAATTAGCAAGGCAGATCGAACCAGGGGCCCCGAATCCTGATAGGAGGGTTGAAGTCCTATCGAGAGCTATTTCGGCTGGGCTGGAAACATGGATCTTTGTTGGGCCAATACTGCCTTACCTGACAGACAACAATCTGAAAGAGATTCTAGATGTTGCGAAATCTCTGAATGTTGGGGAGGTGCTTTTCGACAGGCTTAACATTAGGCCTGGCGTCTGGTCTTCAGTTTCGGAGTTTTTAAGGGCAAACTACCCTGAGCTACTTCAGAAGTATGCAGACATATTTTTTGGGAAGGCACAGTTTTACCAATCCCTTAAGGAACGACTGGAGGCTGAGGCTTCTGCTAGAGGGTTAAAATACAGCTTCTGCTTCTGAGTCCTTTTCGAAACTGTGTGGTATTTCGATGCGTTAGTAACCGAGAAAGATGGACAATGCAAACAGCGCTGAGGCCAACGCGTTAACCAATACATCTCTTCTGGCTGCTCTCATCTCTGCCATGATTCTCCTGTAGCGTGCAAGATCCGATCGTCTGATCGCAAGTA
>Ga0078972_1003470_pt1 | contig 47201 bp, 55 predicted proteins | sample YelNatPaOPGAMG01_FD_67568 | JGI IMG/M metagenome (GOLD analysis project Ga0078972, IMG submission 67568) | Hot spring thermophilic microbial communities from Obsidian Pool, Yellowstone National Park, USA - OP-RAMG-01 (SPADES assembly) (version 2) | ecosystem: Environmental > Aquatic > Thermal... | reverse complement strand
CCTTGCAGAGGAAAGCCCAGATATGCGATATGAATATAGCCCATGCCTTAACGAGAGGCATGGGATGAGGGAGCTTGGCTTTTGAACCGGCAGACGAGGGGAAGGGCGTAAAGCATTTCTTAACACCGGGAGCTCCCGACTTCAGTCGTGGAGCAGCTCACTGCGGAGATCTGCCAAGAAGCGGTGGAAAAATCTTTGAAGAGTTTTTGTAGCGATTACGAAGCCTACAGGAAATCCGTTAGTGAATTTTTGAGTATGGACCGGGAGAAAGCATTTCCCGGGCACGGAAGGGAAATCTTAAAATCTACCTTAAGCCCTTGAAACCCTTCCCTATAAAATATATCTCTGCACTGCTCTTTCTCGATGCCTTGGGGCTGTGAAATTTTTTGAAGACAAAGTGGGGCTTAAGTTCGTTATAGAAGTTCTGTATCTCCTCTCCCTGAAAGACTTTGACCAAAAAATTGCCCCCTAGCTTTAAAACCTGCTGTGCAATTCTGAAACTCGCTTTGGCCAAATCGACAGAACGCAGGTGGTCGACAGTCCATATTCCACTAATTTTTGGTGATGCATCGCTCATGACTACATCGTAATAGTCGCTGATTTCCAGCAATTTGTCGATTAACGACTCATCAGTTATGTCTGCCTGAATGAATTCCACGCCCTCGAGCGTATCCATGGGGTTTATGTCGACCGCAACGACCTTTGCTCCCAGCTCCACCGCCACTTGGCTCCATCCGCCCGGAGATGCACCGAGATCGAGCACTATATCGTCTTTTCGGATCAGGCGGAAATCACGATTCATCTGCTTAAGTTTGAATGCAGCTCTGCTACGGTACCCCAGTTTCTTCGCTTCCCAGTAGTAGTGATCTCTTTTGTCCCTCATAGCTCTTTAACAACAACTCTCCTCGTTCTCGGCCCGTCGAATTCAACAAAAAGCACCCTTTGCCAAGTTCCAAGCTGGAGTTTTCCGTTCTCAAATGGTACAACAACCGCATTTCCCAGCAGAGATGCTTTTATGTGGGCTGTAGCGTTGTTATCGATATCGTTGTGCCTGTATTGCGCGTTATATGGCACAATACGCTCAAGAGCACTTAGAATATCCTGAAGTAACCCGCTTTCAGCCTCATTGAGTATTACTGAGGCAGTAGTATGCGGAGTGTAGATAAGAGCGATCCCGCTCTCCCCTATTAATTTTTCCACTTCGGAAGTGATATCCAAAATTTCCTCCCTTTTCCTAGTCTTGAGCTCTATTTGATTCATCAAGCAGTGTTGCTAGCACTTTATTTATTTCTTCCGTAGTTATCTATATTTTAAAACCTCTTTATAAAGCACTCTCTTCCCCCCTCAAGTCTGATTTCTCCGATCTCGATTGTATCAAACTCGGATTGCGCGGATTCAAGCGAAATACGGTCATTAATACCCTTTATCAGACCGATTCCTATGTATTTCTTTTCCCTGTACAACCCGGCGACAAAGTTCCTGACTTCGCCCTCTGAAAAAAGAAAAATGTCGTCAACTTCGTAGAGCTCTTTTAGCTCTTTTAGGATTACGTAATCAGGATTGCAGTCCTCTTTCGTGCAAATAGCGAGATGATTTTCCCCGAGCCTAGCGAATACAACCTTAACCCCCAAAACGCTTTCGATAAACTGAGTAACATCTTTTCCCCTGAAAAGATCGGGCTTAAGGTTAATTCTATCTCTTTCCAACTCAAGAATCCTAGCTCCACGCAGAAACTTCTGGTAGGATTCAAACCTCGCCTTGGCCCTGTCGATTTTATCCCTCCTAATCACGTATCCTTTTTCAACCTCAAAAGTTTTCCAGTCAAAAGGCTTGCCCTCAAACGAAGCTATCAGATCTGGCTCAATGATCTCAAGCTTTGCGAGTTTATACTCTTTGGCCCCTCTCCCTTTAACCCATCCGGTCGTATCAACTATTTTTCTTCCATCAAGCCTCCTTAGCTCCTTCCATAGTCTTGCAACTCCTTGTAGACATTTTGCCTCTCTACCCTGAGGCGTAATGCTTCCAACGAAAAAGCCGTTGATCATCGAAACCTTACTCAGGCTTACGACGTCCTTAGCGAATCCGTAGCCCATTGCGCCTGGATTTGCTATATCTGCTTGGCCTATATCGAGATCGAGCACGTAGGCCCCGCCAACTTTGTTTGCAAGATAGGCGGCGAGAGTGCTTTTTCCACTGTCAACCCCTCCGTAAAGGAAGACGGTTTCCCAGTCCATTTTTGCAAGTTTTTTCCAGCTTTCTGGAATCGTTGATCCATCCAGAATTCTGAATTCGCCGTTTATCTCGATCTCGCAGTCTTCGATGCAGAATACGGGAACAAATTTTTCACATTCAAAAAAATTAAGCCTTGCTCCGAGTACCTCGCATTCGCCCTTTATGGAGGCAACTCCCTTTACGAGTACCGTTTTTCCTTTCGGAACTTTCATCATTCTTTCTGGGGAGCTTCTACCTCCTTTATAATGAATCCCATTACTTTGGGTACCGCGCTAACAGCGCTAATCCTCGTAAAGTTTTTGTCTCCCATCACTGCAACGCTGAAGCCATCATCAAAGTTTTCGAAATAATAGTACTCGAAATCCTTCTCGCTTTCGTTAAGTTCTGTGAAGAAATAGTTCTGTGTGAAGTGCACCCCCCAAACCTTCTCGTAGCGCTGAGAGGTGAAATTGTATCTGAATCCCTGGAAGAAGAAGTCCATTATGCTTTCGTTTGTCTGGTTTAATTTTACTATATCCCCGGTATGATTACCGTAGGTGAAGAAAGCAAATACATAAGTTTCATTAAGCCTTGAAAGATACCCACTGTATTCCGTTTTCCTGCCCTCATTCAAATTCTTGGCGGCTTCCATTACCAGCGGGTAATAGCCGATAACAAGCGGGGATATTTCGTTGAGCATAGCAACGCCGTACTTAGATACTTGCATGGTGTAGTTCCCGATGCTGTATTCAGTATCTTTTGCAAAGTAAACTTTAGAATCGTTCTCATTTATGAAGTATATCGGGTAATATCCGTATTCGGCAAGAATAAACTCCTGTATCGAATTGGAATCGAATTGCACGATTCTTGTATTCAGGTAGCTAGAGCGGAGAGCATTGGTTGCTTCCGCTTCAGTAAAATTTACAAGCGGATCCTTTGAACCTAACTTTTTGTATAGGAGTTTGAGTTCTGTAATGTTGAAATAGTAAAACATTCCATTTTCGGGGACTAAATCGATGCAGTTCCCAATATTTTCGATTTTAACCTTGACCTCTCTTTTTTCGGGAGTCGATCTGGGGAACATGTACGCGAAAACCGAACCGAGCATGATGAACGCGAGGATTAGGGCCAATATTCTTGCAGATCTCTTCTCAAGTTTTCGAGCCATGAGTGCAGTTGAGGAGTGGAATATAAAATTTCTTCGTGGAAATCGAATGGTTATTGAAACTATTTGAAAAGCCACATTTTTATTCCAGATGCACTCGAGGCTTAAAGCTTTAAATACCCCAAGCACTGATTGGGTAGATGTACACTAGAAGCAGTTCAAATAAAGCCGAGGTAGCCTAGCTGGTTGGGGCGGCAGACTCATAATCTGCAGGTCGCGGGTTCAAATCCCGCCCTCGGCATATTGAATTTAGATTTAAATAAGTCCCCAGGAGGTTAGCCATCCAGTAAGGCCTCCATAAAGCAGTTGCGCTGCGAATGCAGCGATTATTATTGCCATGAATCTGCTTATAGCCCTTATTCCATTTATTCCTAAGATATCTGTCAGAACTTCGGAGTATCTGAGCAATAGATACGCTAGGAAAGCGACGATTAAAATGCTGACCAATAAATATAGCATCGGAACGGTCTTCGATAACACTATCACGGTAGTTATCGTTCCAGGACCAACGAGAAGTGGAGTAGCAATCGGAACTATTGCAATCTCCTCTCCGGCTTCTACTCCTTTTGTTCTCGGCAGTCCGCTTAGCATATCTATTGCGAGGACCATTAAAAGGATCCCACCGCCGATCTGAAGACTGAAGACACTCACTCGGAAGAATTCAAGGATTAAACTCCCACCTACTGCCAGTGATAAGGTCAAAAATATTACGGTGAGGATCGAATGTCTTACCACTCTATGCCTTTTATCTGGATCCATACCTTGGGTTAAAGATAGAAAAGTCGGAATAACTCCAATAGGGTTCAGGATTGCAAATATCTGTCCTGAAATTGAGATAATTTGAAGTGTATCCATGATGTACCTCTTCCGATTTATGGGCATTGAGATTAAAAATGTTATGAGTTGCACCTCTTTTGCGTTGTCCAAAGCTTTTAGACTAGGAAATAGATTTTTAGATCCATGAGACACAGGGTGATTTCTGGCAGAATCTTGAAGTCTGTTTGAATCTAACTTGCAGGTTAATGAGATCTGCGGGATGGGACTTTGACTTAACGCATAAGCTCCCAATTTGAGGCCTTGGATAGCTAAACAACCAACGGGTTCAGAAGCTTTCAGAAAGTTTAATTATCGATTGGATAATTGCAGCTATGAAACATCTGATCTCCATTGCAGATCTTAGCAAACAAGAGATCCTAGAACTACTGGAGACGGCAGCTAGGCTTAAGGAGGATAGAAAAAAGGGAATTTTCCAAGAAAAGCTGAAGAACAAAACACTTGCAATGATTTTTGAGCTCCCATCGACAAGAACAAGGATTTCATTTGAGGTTGCAATGCTTGAACTCGGAGGTAACGCACTTTACCTGAACTGGAACGATCTTCAGCTTGGGAGAGGGGAGCCGATAAAGGATACTGCAAGAGTTATGAGCAGGTATGTTCACGGGATCATGATAAGGGCGAAGAAGCATAACACAGTCGAAGAATTGGCAAAATTCTCCTCGATACCGGTGATAAATGGTCTTAGTAATCTAGAGCATCCATGTCAAGTTCTCTCGGATCTCCTTACAATTTACGAGCATAAGGGGCTAAATGCAAGGATAACCTGGCTGGGAGATGGAAACAACGTTTGCAACTCTTTAATTTTGCTCTCAGCAATTCTGGGGCTTGAGATGGTAGTTTCATGCCCTGCAGGCTATGAACCGTCAGCGCTGTCAAAGGCCCTCGAGCTTGGAGGCAAAATAAAGCTTGAAAGGAATCCAAAGAAGGCTGTAGAGAATGCTGATGTTCTTTATACAGATGTTTGGGTATCTATGGGGCAAGAAGCTGAAAGAGAGGTGAGATTGAAAGCTTTCAGAGGCTATGAAATATCAAGAGAGCTTATGAAGTATGCTAAGGATGATGCAATAGTGATGCACTGCATGCCCGTGCACAGAGGGGAAGAGATCACAGACGATGTGATCGAGAGCAGAAATTCCGTTATCTATGATCAGGCAGAAAACAGACTGCATATGCAAAAGGCAATACTACTGAAGCTCTTGGGTTGAGAGAGGCTCAGATAGCGTAATACTCATCACTTATTCAGTGGCGGGAGTACTCATCATCGCAGGAAATAGTCATTCGATCTAGGATATAAACTTTTTATTCCTGACTAGATCCACTGACTTCCTCCCCGCCCTGAAGGGCCGAAGCTTTCAGGTGTGACATTAAAAAGTCTAAGACATTGAGCCCCTAATTTCCTTAACCTTTTCAACGATCTTGGGTAGTATTACACCGGCTTTTCCGTGGATAACGACGTCAAAGATGCTATCTGCAATTGTGCACTCGTCGTTAACGATTATCATCTTTGCCCCGTTGCTTTTCGCTATATAGGGGAGTTCTGCGGCTGGATAAACTACAAGACTGGAGCCAACGACAAGAAAAGCATCGGCTCTTCTTGACTCTTCTATTGCCTGATATAGCACCGTTGACGGTAAGGGCTCGCCAAAAAGAACGACTTTCGGTTTCACGTACCAACTTCCGCAGACTCTGCATCTGGGTATTTCGCTATTCTGTATGAGGTCGGTAAAATCCTCCCAAGTGTACTCCTCTCTGCAATCTAGGCATTTCAGTTTTTCTATGCTTCCGTGAAGCTCGTAAACCTTCCTGCTGCCTGCCCTTTGATGGAGCATGTCTATGTTCTGAGTAATAACTGCCTTAACGATTCCCATTTTTTCTAGTTCAGCTATAGCATAATGGGCTGGATTCGGTTCGGCAGAAGTTTTTTTCATTAATTCCATCGAGAACTCCCAAAAAGCTCTTGGGTTTCTTCTAAATCCTTGAATTGAAGCCACTTCTTCTGGATCGTATTTCTTCCACAGTCCGTCTTCTCCACGAAAAGTTGGGATTCCACTTTCAGCAGAAATTCCTGCTCCCGTGAAAACGACAGCGTATTTCGATTTTGCCAATATCTCCGCCGCGCGATTTATTTTTTCAATATCGCTGCTTTCAAGCATGAAAAATTGTTGATCTAACAAATTAAAATATTTTGCGCTGTTTTGGAATTAGCAAATGGAAATCTACTCTCAATCTATCCTAAAAGAAGATTTCAAGTTGCAAAAAAGGAAATTAGACGAAAGATTAATAATTTCTTCTGCAAAATTTTTCTGTGTCGGAGTGGGAAAAGTATTCTGGGAGCATCGAAAAGAGCAGGGAATACCACCATCGCTATCATCGGGCGGTAAACCATCCAATAAGGAGGGAGATCCTGAGGCTGATAGTAAAGGGAATGAATGAGGAGGATATAGCAAAGACGTTGAATTTGTCAAAATCAGACTTTGATTATCATCTCAAGGTTCTTATTGAAGGTTTTTGCGTCAAAAGGATTGAGGGAAAGCTTGTGGTAACTCAGGAGGGGATGGTTGTTGGGCACCTCTAGGCTCAGAATCGCTCTGGCTCAGCAAAAAATATCTCCTGAGAGGGAAGAGAATCTCATGAAGGGACTGAGCCTGATAAAGAGAGCCCTGCAAGTCAAAGCAGATCTCGTGATATTGCCAGAACTTTTTAATACTGGCTTTTACGAGCGCAGCTTGAAATCTGTTAAAGAGCTTAACGAAGAGCTTGAAGTAATTCTTAGGCTTTCAAGGGAAAGAGAAATAGTAATTGTCGCAGGGGTCGCTGAGAGAAGCGAGGGCTTTTACAATTCCGCTGTTGTTGTACACCGCGGTGAAATAATTGGAATTTACAGGAAAAACCTTCTTTTCCCATTGACAAGAGAAAAAGAGCTTTTTAAACCTGGAGACAAATTGGAGGTTTTTGATACACCCCTAGGCAAGCTGGGAATAATAATATGTTACGAGGTAAGGTTTCCGGAGCTTGCGAAGAGACTAATGAAAAAGGGTGCGGAGATAATTGCAGTGCCTGCTGAATTTCCAAAGCAAAGGATCGAGCACTGGAAAACCTTGCTGAGAGCAAGAGCAATAGAGAATCAGCTTTTTGTTGCAGGTGTTAACTGCGTTGGGGGAGATCTTGACTATGGTGGTAACTCGATGCTAATCGATCCTGAAGGCAGAATTCTGGCTGAAGGGGGAATTTATCAGGAAATACTTATGTGTGACATCGATCTAAATGAAGTGCAGAAAACGAGAGAGAAACTGCCTTTTCTGAAAGACTATGAGAGTCTTGATTCTTCGCCCTGCTGAGCTTCTTGAAGACACCTTGGCTACTTTCAGGAAAGCCGGAGTTGAAGCTTACGGCTGCCCGTTTGTCTCCTTATATTATGAGGAGTTTGAGGTTCCTGATCACGATTATGCGATCGTTACAAGCCAGAATTCTGCAAGAGAAATCGTAAAAAGGAAGATTAGGCTGAATAGGATAATCGCAATAGGCAAAAAAACAGCAGAAATTCTCAAGAATGCCGGTTACGAAGTTTTAGTGCCAAGAAGATTTGAATCGAGTGCAATCGTTGAGGAGTTTAAGGATCTTTTGAAGGGGAAAAAAGTTGTTGCTATCAGAAGCGACCAAGGTGGTGATGAACTCCGAAAAATCTCGGAATTTGCGGATTACAGTGAAATCTTTGCGTATCGAATAGTGAAGCTGGATGGAGAAGAGCAGAAGAAGGAGATAGAGAAAGTAAAAGCAGGATTTTACGATGCGATTGTTTTCTCTAGCAGGATGATTGCTGAGAGCTTTTTAGAAAAATGCGACGAGGAATGCGTTAAGAGACTCAGGAATATGGTTCTAATAGCAATTGGTACCCCTACAGCGGAATTTCTTAAAAAGAAGGGGCTTTTGCCAGTCACCCCGGATGAATTTACTTTTGATGGAGTTTTAGGGTTAATCAAGGCACTAGAAGGTGCAGGTTCCCTACATTGACGTTTTTAAGATGCTTTTTTGCGGCTTTATAGCAACCAATCACCTGATCTCTTGGTGTTACGGGCAAATCTTTCAGCATATAGTCTGGATGGAATACTAATAGACTGTATGGGATCTTTTCGTCAACAGAAGCGATAAAGCTTGCGATACCTTCGATCTCCGCTTCATCAACATAGTACGGTACAAGCAAGGTCGTTGCAGACAGCACTTCTGGAAATCTTTTGCCTATAAGCTCAAAGTTCCTTTTTACCCTATCATTATCTCTTCCTGTCAGAAGGAGGTGAAGAGGTTTGCTCCAGGCCTTCAAATCAAATTTTACAGTACCGTCAGATTTAGAGCTCAGCTCTGCGGCTTTTAAAGCTAGAGCGGAATTTCCAGCGCCGTTCCATTCCCAGCAAATCATTAGGTCCTCTCTGAGCTCCAAAGCCTTTCTGCTGAATTTCAATGCAAAGGGTAGCTGTGGCTCTGGGGATCCTCCAAAGTGGCAGATGCATTTCACTCTTTCGTTCTTTGCCGCTTCAAGGAGTTCTTCAAGGTCAACAAAATACCTGTTAACATTTTTGTGGCTCCAGTTCTGGCAGAAAACGCAGTCGAAGTTGCAGCCATAGTAGAATACCGCTAAATTAGTTCCGATGAGCTTGCTGCCCTTGCAAAACCATGAATTGCAGCAGTTCGTTGGAAGAGGATCCTCGTAGTATGTTAGATTTCCGTAAAAGGGCCTTCCACACAGAGCAAAGCCTTTGCACTCATTTGCACATAGTTTGCAGTTTTTTACGGGTGCAGCAGGCTTAGAATGAATTTTATCTACCAATTCCATGGCTCTTTCTGACTTTGCGCACTCCGCACAGATGCCCAAAAATTTTGAAGGCGCACTTTTTCCGCAGAAAACACATTCCATAGTTAGATTTCGTTATAAGGCTTAAAGCTTTTGAATTTCATCCCTGCTAAGATTAATATACTACTCAAAAACTTCTTGCATGGATCTTTGGGAATTCATAAAGAAATACTATATTGACTCGATTGTTTACAAGGAAGGTTATAACGTCGTAAACACGCTTACTTGGGCAATAATACTTGTAATCGCAGTTTTTCTTGTCTATAAATTCCTTGAAAGCAGGTTCAAAATAGATAATAAATTTATCCTTTCTAACATTCCATACGTATTTCTCGGCTCCTCCGTCAGAGTGGTCGAAGACGCGGGTTTTCTCCAGCCCCCCATTTCGTATGTTTTCATGTCTCCATTTATATTCTTCCTGATCTTCTTTTTGGCTTTTCCAACCCTCCTGATCTCGCGCAGATTTTTGGGTGATGGGTATTACATTCCATACAGCTTTGTAGGTTTAGTATTTGCAATCTCCACTCTTGTGATGCTTTTTTTGAATTTAAACGTAAAGAATCCACTTGTCTTGCCTTACGGAATTCTTGCAGCCTTTATTCTTGCTGCAGCATTTTACCTCCTTCCAATCAAAACTCAAAATTTGCTCAGCGCATCTGTTATGTTTGCACATATGCTCGATGCTTTCGAGACATTTTTGGGTGTGCAATACCATGGCTATGGCGAGATCCACGTCCTTCCGGGAATTCTAGTCGAGAAATTCGGAGCAATAGCGCTTCCGATTGCTAAATTTGGTGTAATCGGTGCGGTCTTGTACATTATAGATGCTTCGGAAGAGAAGGGAAGTCTAAAAAGCTTTCTAAAGTTCGTCCTGCTTGTTTTAGGGCTTGGTCCGGCTTTAAGAGATGGCTTAAGAATAACGTTCGGAGTTTGAGGGTTATGATCATAACTCTGATAACGGACTTTGGGGATTTTTATCCAGGAGTTATGAAGGGTGTAATTCTTAGACTGGCTCCTCGGGCAAGAATAGTGGATATAGCACACTCTGTTGAACCTCAGAATGTTTTTCAGGGAGCATTTCTGCTTTACCACTCTTACCGTTACTTCAGAAATGCGATCCATATTGCCGTAGTTGATCCGGGAGTTGGAAGTGACAGAAGGGCTCTGGTTATTAAAACCAAAAATCATTTTTTCATTGCTCCGGACAATGGTATTGCATATCCCTCAGCTGTTGAAGATGGAATCGTTGAAATCTATGAAATCGATCCATCGATATCCAAGCTTGTGGGTGAACTTTCCACGACCTTTCACGGCAGAGACGTCTTTGCTCCTGCAGCGGCTTTGCTGTTGAAGGGAGATTTCAAGTACTTCAGCAAAATTGAGCGCATGAAACCATTGGATCTTTTTGATTACTCTTTTGAAGGGCGGACTTTGAGAGCCAGGGTCGTTTATGTCGACAGGTTCGGAAATCTGATCACTAACGTGCCTGCGAGTGTTTTGGCAGGTGCAAAAGGTTTTAATCTTCATGGCGTAAATTTCCCGATGGTGAGAACATACTCAGATGTACCCATAGGCAAGCCATTGGCCTTGATTGGTAGCTTTGGAACCCTTGAGCTTAGTGTTAGAGAAGGAAGCGCTGCAAAAATGCTTGGAATAGGTTCGGGACAGATTGAGTTGGAGGTGCTGAAATGAACGAGAAGGTACTTGCCAAGATGATCGAATCTGTCAACAAACATATGCCCGCTGCCATGAAGAACCTTGAAGAAATGCTGAAAGAAAAAGACCCCGTTATTTTGGCCAAGGATGGAAATGAATACTACATAGAGAAGAAAGAGCTCGAATTCATCGCACAATACGTGGACGAGCTTGACAGAAGGAGATTTAGGATCCCGATAATATTGGAAATGTGCGAGATAGGCGGAGAGAGAGTGGTTTTTGTAAGGGATAAGTTGCATATAGAATTTGTAAAGAAGGCCTTTGGTTATGATCGGATAGTAAATGATAGCTTAATGCTGTACCTCTATGAGCTTCCCGCAATCAGAAGGAAGCTCAGAACTGCGAGTCAGGTTATGTTCAGGGTGGAATTATGAGCCTTTTCGGAACGAATGGTGTTAGAGGCATCGCGAATGAGGAGCTCACCGCGGAGATGGCTTTGGATCTGGGGAGGGTTATAGCAACTCTGAAGCCGGGCAGAATCGCTGTGGCGTGCGATACTAGGCTTTCAAGCTTCATGCTGAAGTCTGCTGTTCTCGCGGGCATAATGTCTGCTGGGAGCGATGCAATCGATTTAGGCATCGCCCCCACCCCAGCCCTTCAGTTCTACGCTAAAAATAACAGGATTGCCGGAGTCGTAGTTACCGCAAGCCACAATCCCAGAGAATACAACGGAATAAAGTTTGTTCAGGAAAATGGAGCTGAGTTTTTCAGAGAAATGGATGAAGAGAGCGAAAAAATATACAACAGCAAAACCTTCAAAATTGCGAGGTGGAACGAGGTTGGAACTCTACTCAGAGATGAATGCATAGAACCTTACGTTAGCGCTATTGCTGAGAGTGTGGATTTTGACAAAAAGTTCCGTGTTGTAGTTGACTGCGGGAACGGTGCAGGTTCTTTAACTACCCCGGAGATCCTTAAAAGACTTGATTGTGAAGTACTCGGAATAAACTGCAATCTTGACGGCAGATTTCCAGCAAGGAATCCGGAACCCGTGGAAAAGGAGCTAGGATTGCTAAAGAAGACTGTGGTTGAGTTTAGAGCAGATCTAGGAGTCGCTCATGATGGTGACGCAGATCGGGCGGTTTTTGTGGACGAAAAAGGCGAATTTGTATCTGAAGATGCGATGCTCGCGTTGATGGCGAAGCATTACGTCGAGAAGAACGGTGGGGGAATAGTTGTAACCCCTGTATCTTCTTCGCGGTGCGTTGAGGACGCTGTGGAGGAGGCGGGAGGGGAAGTTGTTTATACGGCCGTAGGTTCTCCAGTTGTGGCAAAGGTTATGATGGAGAAAAAGGCGATTTTTGGTGGCGAGGGAAACGGCGGTTTGATCTTTCCAGAGCATCTGCTCGCGAGAGATGGTGGAATGAGTGTTGTAAAAGTCCTTGAAATTATGTATGAAACGGGTAAGAGTATAAGCGAGCTGATAAGCGAAATTCCAAAGTACTACATGCTTAAAGGCAAAGTTGAATGCAGAAATAAGGAAAAGGTTCTGAGAGAGCTCAGAAAAATGTTTCCAGATGCAAACCATGTTGATGGGGCTAGGATAGACTACGAAGACGGATGGCTTCTCATTCGTCCATCCGGCACTGAACCGATTGCGAGAATTTATGCCGAGGGAAAAACAAAACAGAGGGCGGAAGAACTTTACAGGGAAGGCCAAAGCATTTTGAAAAGCATACTTGGATAGACTTTTTGACAATTTTCAGTCTCACAAGAAAAAGTATTTAATTTCGATCCCAAATTTGATTGGATGAACTTCGAATTGATTTTGGAGAACATAGCGGAGGCAATAATTGTTCTAGATGAAGAGGGTAAGGTAGTCTATTCAAACACTCCAGCATTTAAAGTACTCGGATTAAATCCGGAAAATATTATCGGAAGGAGAATCTGGGAAATTGAAGGTTTCAATTCGAAAAAAGCTCTGGAGTTTTTCCAGAGGCTTAAAGAAGGTGGATTCTGGAAAAAGAGGGAAATTATAGAATTTAGAAGGGATGAAGAGATTATTTACACCTCTGTTTATGCCACCGCAGTTGATAGAGAATTTCTTCTGGCGATAAGAGATATAACACCCATTATTCAGGCCCAGAAAAAAGTCGAGGAGCTCAACGAGATTCTTAGGCTTGTGAACAAGATGCTAAGACACGACGTTTTGAACAAGCTTGGGGTTATTAGGGGTTTTCTCGAACTTCTTCTCGATTCTTACGATAGAGATATGGTTGAAAAGGTCATTGCGGTTACCGACGAGGCTGTGAAGATAATTGATAGGATGAGAGAACTTGAAAAGACCCTCATAGGTTCGGAATTAAGGCCAGTAAATGTCAGAAAAGTTGCAGAAGAAGTTGCAGAAGGTTATAGGCAGAAAGGTGTTGAGGTTAATGTTTCTGGGGAGGCTTTGGTCATGGCTGACGATGCCCTTTATTCGATTTTTGATAATCTAATCAATAACTCCGTGAAACACGGAGAAAGCAAGAGAATCGACATATCAATTGAAAAGAAAGGAGAATGGTGCGAGATAACCGTCAGAGATTTCGGAAAGGGGATACCACCAGAGATTATGGGGAAATTATTTACTGAAGGGTTCAGCTACGGAAAGAAGGCGGGAAGTGGTATTGGCCTTTATATCGTTAGAAAAACTATTGAGAGATACGGCGGGGAAGTAAAGGTTTTTAACGACAACGGAGCCGTTTTTGTGATAAAACTCAAATCTGCTGAACGAAAATGAGAATATGCGGTTATAATTCAATCTGCTGAAAGCATAAAAATTATAAATGAGCATTAGCGAATGCTATACCATGAGGTTCGGAAATCTGTTATCCCCTCCTATGCCTCCAATTGATAGGGCGATGAAAATAGCGGTGCAGAGCGACGAATTGGGTTTTCATTCTCTAGTAATCCCGGATCACACCCTGATGGTTCCCCCGGGGCTGACTCCGAATGCACTGGCACTCATGTCGGCTCTGGCTGTGAAGACCCAGAGAGTAGTACTTGGAGCAGGCGTTACGGACTTTGTAAGATATCATCCTTCAATTCTGGCACAGTTCTTCGCGACTCTCGACCATTTAGCTCCTGGAAGGGTGTTTCTGGGAGTAGGCGCTGGAGAGGCAATGAACATTCTGCCCTTTGGGATAAGATGGGACAGGTTCAACATGCTGAAAGAGGGGATAGAGATAGTTAAGAGACTCTGGGAAGGTGAGCAGTTCTCCTATTCCGGGAAAGCGTTCAGGCTAGAAAATGCGTTTCTTCAGATCAAGCCTATGCAGAAAATTCCAATTTATGTTGGGGCAAATGGCAAGAAAACGAGAGAACTCACAGGGATGTTGTGCGATGGCTGGATGCCAATAGTTGAAACCCCCAAGACATACAGGGAAAATCTGGAGGACGTTAAAAGAGGGGCTGAGAGAGCGGGGAGAGGGATTGATGAAATCGACACGGCATTGCAGATCTACACTGCAATCGACTACGACAGCAGTCAGGCAATGGAAAGGGCAAAAAGATTTGCTGGAATTGTCATATCGGCGCTTGAAAAAGTTGAGCAGGCAGGCTATTCTCTGGAACTTCCAGAGGATTTTTCAAAGAGATTCTACTTCGAAAGATTGCTTTTGACTGACGATTCGCTTTCGAAGTTCATAGAGTATTCTTCGATTGTGAGTGAGGAAATTTTGTCAGACTTCTTTATAGTCGGGACTCCTGAGGAGTGTATCTCCAAGATTGAGGAATTCAGAAAGGCCGGAGTGAAGCATTTAATGATCATCAATGTCGGGCCGGACCCCAAACTCGTAATGAAGATCTACGCTGAGAAAATAATACCATCTTTCAGGGAGTTTTAATTTTAACGGGGGTTAAGGGGCGAAAGTGCGGGGTTGGGACTGCCCCGAGAGCCTGTGGACAGGAAACCCCCTGCTATACATCCCCTTCTCAGCGGGGGTGTAAAGTAAGTTTCCTGGAAGAAGCAGGAAATCCCCGTCGCGAGGCGAGGATGCCCGTCCGAAGGGGGCGGGGTAGTTCACTCTTTTTGTCGAAATATTTATATTATTGCAAATTTTGGATACTCTTATGATTCACCTAGGACTTGGAATTCTCACAACTGCGATTTTAGCGATCTTGATGCCAGCTCTAAGTGCGCTTAGTATCTACGAAACCTTCGAAAAAGAGCTAGTGAGCTACTCCACGACTAAAGTCGGGAGCTTCCGGCGTTAAGAGAGGGCTTTACGCCCCTCCCCTCATCTGCCGGTTCGGGGGGCTCACAGCTCCCCCATCCCGCAGATCTCATTAACCTGCGGGCTATGTTTATGCACGCATTTAAATCCCTATCGTATTCCATCCCACACTTCGGGCATTTATAGATTCTGCCTACACCTGTTTGGGCAACATGCCCGCATCTGTGGCAGGTTTTAGAAGTATTCCTTGTCTCTTTTTTCGTTAAATATTTGACCTCTATTCCCTCAAGCAGGGCCTTGTATTCAATGTAGGTTTGGAGCTTCCTGAAGGGCAGAGAGTGAAACCTTCTGTTAAGCTCTTTGGACCTGTCAAAGTTATCCCTTATTCCAGTGAGATCTTCCATCACGATTACAGGCTTCGGAAACTGCTTCGCATAGGCTACTATTTCATTCGCTGTTGCGTGAAGCTGCTGCTCGACAATCCTCCTCTCTTTATCCTTCAGCCTCTTAACATCCTTCATCAGCCTCTTCCTCTGCATTTTCCTCCTTACATGCGCGTACTTCCCCCTTGTCCTCTTCACCTCTGCGCCTCTCCAGAAGTTGCCTTTCATCGGCTTGCTCGGGTTTTCCTTTGAAATCGCAACTGCGACTGCCAGGTTGTGCTCTCCCCTGTCTATCGCTATGACTGTTTCAGGCTCGTCAGGGACTTCAACGACCTTCTTTAGAACGAAGTGTGCGTACCATTCTCCTCCACGTTTAACCATCTCAACTGTCGTGAATTGCCATTCTCCCTTCAGAGCTTCCTCTATTCTCTGTTTTTGCCTTTCACCGAAGACTATTGGCAGGCTTATTCTTTCCTCTCTGTTAAGGCTCAGTGTAAGCCAGTACGGCGTTAGAGCGTTGTCTGTCTTGGAAAAACTGTAGCATCTCTTGTCGAAGCGGATGGAAATCCTTTTAGGCTTCAGAACGCTACCTTCTTTTCTGTTCTCCTCAAAGCTCTTCAGGATCTCGACAGCCTTATCTCTGGCTGTCTGAATTAAGGCTGTGTTGAGGTTGAAGAGCTCTTTGGCTTTTTCATAGCATTTTTCATGCAAAAACTTCTTCGATTTGGAATTGTAGCTCAGATACCATTTAACGAGCTTTAAATACTCGCTGAGCGTTTTATTTAAAGCCAGGACTTTTGATTTATTCGGCCTGAACACCTTGCCTACAACGCATATCTGGACTTCCTTCTGCAAGGGAACATCCCCAAGGCTTTTTCAACACAGAACTATTTAAACCTTGCCCATTCATCCCAGAGCTAAAGCTCCGGGTTTTCTGGGCACCTATTTTTATAAAAAAGGCGAGGCAGGGAGAAAGCAGGGCTTTATAGCGGGGCGTGGATTTGAACCACGGATCTGCGGGTTATGAGCCCGCCGGGATTACCTGACTACCCTACCCCGCTTCATATATTCATGGTCTTTCAGTATTTCAAGCTTTTCTTTGTACTGTACTACACTGTAGGGTTTTAGAAACTGCACGTTTCTATCGTAAAGTTTATCAATTGATAGCGATTCATCCCGTTCATGGATTTAAATTTGCTGATTCCATTGATTGGAGCTTTGGCACTATCTTCAGCCATTGGGGCTTTGCTTACAAGGGAAAATTTCTATTCGTCTCTTTATATGTCCTTAACGATGCTCTTTATTGCTGGAATCTATGCTTTTTACAACCTCCAGCCATCCGTCGTGCTTATAACACTGGTATTCGTCGGCGCAGTTGGTGTTGTTACAATTGCAATCGCTGCAACGTACAGGGCCCAGAATTCCCGGAAGATCAGCTATTTCTGGGCCATAATTGTCGCACTTTTTTCGGCCATCTTGATCCTGCAATTCCCGCCCCCCTTTGGCTATGGGATGTTGGGTAATGGAATTGGATTTTTGAACACCTATCTAATGGCAACCCTATTTCTCGTTGCATTGATGATCCTGATCATGCTCTCAACTATAAAGATCCTGAGGGAGGTGGAGCGATGATAGAGCTCGGATTATCTTTGCTGATTGCACTTGTGGCTTTTTTGATAACTATATCAGCGAAGGACATTGTACGACTGCTTATAGGTCTTGAGCTTATGTTTGGCGGGGTTTTTTTGGCAATAGTTCCGCTATTCGCGAAGATACCTGATACCGCTTTTGCAATTCTTGTCGTTGCAATTTTCACAAGCAGTGCAGAACTCCTCATCCTCATTTCGGCAATAGTGATTCTTGACAGGCTTAAGAAAGGTATAGAAATTCAAAAGGTCTCGGTAGGGGGTGATTCGGATTGAGTGCCTTCCTTTATGCCCTCCTTTTCCCGCTTATCGTTACATTCATCCTTCCGGTCCTAAGACCAAGGAGTTCTACGTTTCTTTCAGCGTTATCCTTCCTAATACCGGCTACCACTGCCCTTTATGGTCTCTTAACCGCTCACAGAGGGGAAGAGCTTTTGATCAACGTATCCGCACCTATAGGAGATTTTTACCTGCTTTATGATCCTATAAGCCACGCTTTCGGCTTTACGATTTCTTTAGTCTCTGCAATGGTAGCACTGTACTCTTTGCCCTACATGAGACACAGATTTGAAGAAATGGATGTCGGTGAGAGCGAGTTCAGAAAATACTGGTTCTTGTATAATCTCTACGCAGTCTCGATGCTCTGGCTAGTTTACAGCGGGAATCTGATTCTGCTATACATATTCTTAGAAATATCCCTTCTGGCATCCTTCATGCTGATATACCTCTATGGTTACGGAAATAGGCAGTGGGTTGGAATTCTTTATTTCGTCTGGACGCACATCGCTGGAGTTTTAGCTCTGACAGGTTTCTTGATTATAGCTCTATCAAATCAAACTCTTGCTCTGAACGAAATCAGAGTCATTGGTTTCCTTCCTTGGCTTCTGATTTTCTTGGGAATGATTGTGAAGCTTCCGGGGCTCGGCCCGCATATATGGTTACCCTGGGCCCATGCGGAAGCTCCAACTCCAGTTAGCGCATTGCTAAGTCCGTTGACTGTCGGACTTGCGGGTTATATCCTACTAAGGATATATCTCATTGACAGCTCGTTCATTGCACAGTTCAGGGACATAATTGTCGGGTACGCGATTATCTCGAGTATATACGCAGGACTGAGTGTTTTCAGACAGAGGGATTACAAGAGACTCCTAGCATACTCTACTGTTTCCCAGATGGGTTACGTGCTCATAGCCCTCTGTCTCGGCACATACGGACTTATGGGGCTCGTTATCCAGTATATGAGTCACGCATTTGGGAAGGCAATACTCTTCATGACTGCTGGTGCAATCATAACCGCTTTCCACGGACTGAGAAGCCTCGACAAGATGAAAGGTATGCACGAGTTCGTTCCAACGATTTCGAATGCGGCATTGATAGGCTTCATGACGCTCAGCGGAATCATTACAATAGGGATGTTTGCCGAATTTCTCATCCTTACAGGCCTAACGCAGATCTACGGATTAAACCTAGAAATAGTCTCCCTTGTTGTTCTTGTATTCGTAATTTCGGGCCTATACAGCTTCTACACGATGAGAGAAATCTATTACGGAACCCCGATGGGATATGAAAAGCCGAAGTTAAGCAGGCTCCTTGATTTGCCCTTGTATGCAATAGCGTTCTTCAGCGTGGCATTTATCTTCCCTCCGCTCGCTCCAGCGCTTCTTGATGGCATAAAGCTCGTCTTGGGAGGTGTTGCGCCATGATAGAACTACTGCTCGCTGTCCTCTTTCTCTCACCTATACTAGGAAGCCTTCCAGTGGCTTTTGCTTGGCTCCTTGAACCGAAGAGGGACTGGAGCAGGAGGCTACCTATTCTTGCAGTATTGGGTCTTTTTGTCTCCTTTCTATGCACTCTGTACATTCTATTCAACTTTGGCGAGTTGAACTTGGAGGAGGTGCATAAATTCTCTTTTGACTGGCTTCCGGGCTTCAATATAAGCTTCACCTTCATCTTCGATTATCTGAGCAGGATAATGGGTGTTTTAACAGCTCTGATTGCGTTCCTCATCGGCGTCTACGGTTTGGAGTACATGAAGCACGACTATCGCCTCGGCTGGTACTGGTTCTTCTTCAACCTCTTCACAGCTTCTATGCTCCTCGTTGTATACAGCGACAATCTCCTCATGCTCTTGATCGGATGGGAAGGTCTTGGATTGGCTTCCTGGGCCCTTATCGGTCACTGGTTTAGAGATGATGACGAATTGAGCTTTGTTGGCATTGTGGGCAGAAAAATCGCGGGCCTGAATTACTTCTGGTCTCCAAGCCTTGGAGCTTGGAGAGCTATTTCGACGATTCGTGTTGGCGACATGCCGATGTTTTTTGCAATCGCCGCAATCTTCTTCTTGGTGAGAAACCTTAACATCAGCGAAATACCTTGGAGCGAATTGGCGGAGAAAATTGGGGCTGCTGGGATATTCCTGATCCTCCTCGCATTCCTTCTTGGTCCCTTTACGAAGTCGGCCCAGCTCCCCTTTAGCGAGTGGCTCATGACGGCTATGACAGGTCCAACAACTGTGAGCGCCCTGCTTCATTCCGCAACAATGGTTGCAGCTGGAACTTACATCTTTATGCGCCTTACCTGGTACATGAAGCCGTGGACGATTCACAGCGCGGGAATCGAAGTTTTGTATGTTCTCGTCCTGTTTTTGGGCCTGATATCTGCATTATATGGCGCTTCTGTTGCCTTAGGGTGTCGTGAAAGGAAAGTACTGCTTGCAGCCTCCACCATGTCAAGTCTTGGGCTAATGTTCGCAACAGCTTCTGCAGGTTTTTGGGTCGGCCAGATTGCCATCCTTGTTGCGTTCTGGTACCTTGTTACCCATGCCTTCGCCAAAGCAACCCTGTTCCTTGTGGCGGGTCATTTGATTCATGAAACGCATGACAGATTTTGCGTCGGGGGTAGGGAGCTCGCAAAACATCTCAAGCTTGCCTTTGCTGCAACGATCATCGCAACTCTTTGCCTGAGCGGTATCCCGCCCTTAACTGCGTACTGGGTTAAATCAGCAATGGATGGAATTATGCACAGTCTGGAGCATGAATTTGGCTTTATTCCCTTATCGCTACTTGTTTTAACCTCGGCTGTTTATTCCGCGTTTCTTGCGAAATTCCTTAGCCTGAACTTCCTTAAAGGCGAGTATCATGTGAAATCTCACGGCGGTGGAAGGCTGATGGGCATTGCCTACACGGCGATGGGCTCAATGCTCCTCTTGCTTCTATTTGTTTACCTATACTTCCCAGAATTCCTCGAGTTTGTTGCTGAAGGCTTCCTGCCGTCTTCTCTTGTAGTGGGTCTTGTCGTGCTTCTCACGTATCTTTTGACCCTCTCTAAGCCAACTCTAGAGTCTCCGATAGGAAAAGCCCTTGGAGACAGGCTTTATCTGGCTTTCTTAAATGATTACGTAGTTTCAAAAATAGGATGGTCTCTTGCAAGGCTTGTTGATTACGCAAACAAGGCGATAGATATCTTCTGCCACAAAGCAGTTCCTAAGGCCTTTGAAATGTCTTCAAAGGGAATAAGAAGGGTTCAAAGTGGCAGCATCGAGCTTTACCTAAGAATATCTGTTGCCGTTCTCTTAGTTCTCTTAACGGTTGCGATAGCGTTGGGGGTGATCATGTGATCTATCTACTGCTCTCTCTATTAATTCTGACCTTTGCAGGAATTCTGAGCTATAAAGACTACAGGATTTCGTTGATCTTGAGCTTTCTATTGCTTTTTGTTTCTCTGGAACTCGGAGGAATTTCAATGTTCATCTGCTTCTTGGCATTGCTTAACATTCTGTCGCTGGTTGCGATTAGAAGAAATCAGATCTCGGGTGTGGATTATGCGATGGTAGGACTGATGACCATTGCGACTATATACTCCTTCATAACCTCTGACATCGCTGAACTTCTTGCACTGTTCGTCGTGGTCTCTGTTCCAACATACTTGATCATAATGGTCGACGAGGGAAAGCTGAACGTTGACACGGGAATAAAGTACATAGCCTTTATGGTAATAGCGACGGTTCTATTCATAATAGGCGCGGTTGTGCTTTACCTGGGCTACGGTTATCAGAATTCTGCATTATATCTCTTCGGCCTTGTTTTACTTCTGATGGGCCTCGCTTTGGAGGTCGGAATTGCTCCCCTGCACGAGTGGGTTCCCGATGTTTTCGCTAACGCAAATCCGATCTCGGTCTCGATTATTGCGTCTATTGCAAAATTCGTGCCCTTTATTGTCGCCCTTAAGATCCTGATGATTACGGCGACCGAGTTAACGAGTTCTGCACTGCTTATCTTTGCCGTTGTTTCAGCGATATCGATGTTTGCTGGAAATATCGGGGCCCTTACAACTCAGAATCCCGCAAGGATTTTGGGATACTCAACAGTTGCGAACATGGGCTACATATTAGCGGCTTTTGTGGCAATCACAGCTTCTAAGGACCTTGTTTACTATGCCATAGCTGGAGCGTTGTTACAGCTCTTTGTGAACGCATTTGGAAAAGTTGGATTCTTTAACGCAATTAAGGGAGGGACTTGGACCGCTTCTAGCTATATTCTGAGCTTTTCATTTATTGGTCTGCCCCCACTGATGGGCTTTTGGGGAAAGTTCTTCATAATCTACGCTCTGGTTTTCTCGAACTATCTCTGGCTTGCAATTCTGCTCGTGCTGAATTCTGCAATTTCGGTTCCCTATTACTTAAGGCTCGTTAGAGTTACAAAGGTGAACGTGCCAAATATGCTCACAAACACCGTAGCTTCGATTACGGCAATAGTTATGTTCATAACTCTGTTTCCCCCAACTTGGTTCGTTGATTTAGTTGCGGAGGTGTTCAAATGATCGAGAATCTGCTCGTGTTAATCCTCATCGTTGCAGTTGCTCTGGTTACTGATGTGGCAGTTCTGCTCTTACTCAAATATCTCCCTAAGTATCGACCGAGTGCGGTGAAGGTTCAGAGGTTCGAGGCCGGCAACATTCCGATAGGATATCCGAAATGGGTCCTTCCTATGCAGTATTTGGGTTTTGTCGTGCTGTTCCTAGCACTAGAACCTGTATTCGTTCTGATTCTACTGGTATCTGCTTTGGGTTCTGAGGATGTGTATGCGTTTACGCTCATCGCTCTTGCATTGCTGCTCCCCGGTTTGTATGCTGGATACAGCTATTCTTTGGAAGTTGCGGGGCTAAGGAGAGGTGGTAGAAATGGATGAGTTCCTGAATTTCATTAAATCCGGAAAACTGGCCCCTTTGAAGAGCTGGGGAACGAAATGGAGCTTATGGCCAGTTCACCTTGTAACTGCATGCTGTGGCGCTGAACTTGCCCACGCTTTTGCCTGCGGATACGATGGTGAAAGAATTGGAGCTCTTAACTACGGTATTGCGAGGCAGACAAATCTGATTATCGTTGAGGGAGCGATAACCAGAAAAATGGCAAGAGTTTTGAAAATAACATGGGAACAGATGCCAGATCCGAAGTTTGTGATTGTTATGGGTGCCTGCGGACTGAACGGCGGGGTATTTTGGAACGGTTACAATCTTGTAAGGCCTTCTGAAGTCGTGCCGGTTGACTTCTTCATCCCCGGATGTCCCCCAACCCCTGAAGCCCTGCTTCGTGGAATAAGACAGCTTCAGAAGAAGCTCGAAACTGGAGAGGCTGAAAGCTCAGCTTATTTTTACGATCTGAGGCTTGAGAAGGGTAAACCCCCTAGGCGTTTGCCGGGAGTACCTAAGAAAATCTCGGCAGCGCCGAGCATAGTTGTTAACAGGCCTAGGAAGGTGGATTGGGCGTTTGGTGGAGAACTCTGTGAAAAGTTAAAGGTTTTAAGAGTGGAATCTGTTGCGATAACAGGTAAAAACAGGATAGCTTTGAAGGTTTCGGCTGATAAATTGCGAGAGGTAGCGATCGAGCTTAAAAAGATGGGGTTCGACCACGTCAAGTCCGTAAACGTAGTTGATGTGCCCGGAGAGAACAAGTTTATAGTGGAGTATCATATATCCAGCTACTCCTCCAAGGAGCTTATGCCCGTAATTCTCAATGTCTTTGCCGAAGTCCCGAGGAACGAAGCAAAGATCGACAGTCTTTCGGACCTATTCCCGAGTGCGGACTACATGGAGAGAGAGATGCAGGATTTCTTCGGAATCTCTTTTAAGGGCAATCCGTGGAAGGGAAAGTTTTTGCTGGCCCCTGACACTCCTGAATTCCCGCTCAGGAAGGAATTCAAGCTTCAGGAGGAGATTTACGTGGGTGATTGAGATGAAGGAAATAGCAATAGACGTCCCAGTTGAGCCCCCCAAAGAGCTTGAAAGTCTTTTCCTGCCGATACCGAAAGAATATGTTGAAGAAGTTTACAGAAATGACGAATTTCTGATCCTTGTAGGCCCCCAGCATCCTGGAAGCGGTCACATGAGGCTGATTGTACGGGTTAAGGGAGATGTGATCCAAGAAGTGATCCCGGATCCGGGCTACGTGCATAGGGCGATTGAAAAGATTGCAGAGACCAGACTTTACGTTCAGAATATCCCCCTCGTTGAAAGACCTGCGATAATGGATTCTGCGAACCTAAATCTAGGTTATGTGAGGGCAATTGAGGATGGAATGGATTTAGAGGTACCGGAGAGAGCAAAGTATTTGAGGACCATTCTCGCAGAGCTATGCAGAATCGGAACGCATCTATACGATGCTGCAATTCTCTCGGTGTTCTTGGGACATACAACGGGCTTCATGTATCCCTTCGGGATCAGAGAGCTAATATGTGAGTCTTTGGTAAAAATGACCGGTGCGAGATTCACCTCTTCTTTCATAATCCCAGGAGGTGTCAGAAGAGATGTAAGCAAGGAAATCCTTGACTGGATATATTCTGCGACATTTGCGATCGAAAAGAGACTTAGGAGCTTTGAAAGACTTTTCATAAAAAATCCCACGGTCGTTGCAAGACTCAAAGATGTTGGTGTTTTGAGCAAAAAGGAAGCAATCGAATTTGGTGTTGTTGGTCCATTCCTGAGAGCAAGCGGGGTTGAATACGACGTCAGAAAAGTTGAGCCATACGAGGCGTATGATAAAGTCGACTGGGATATAGTTGTTGCTGACGATGGAGACAGCTATTCTAGATTCTTGGTTCGAGTAAACGAGGTTGCCCAGAGCTTGAAGATCATAAGGCAGTGCATTGCAGAGATCCCAGGAGGGAAAGTAATAAGCGATCAGATCTGTGAGGGCAACGATATAAGGGGGGAGTTCTTCGAAAAACTTGCAGGCATAGTATTGCCAGCAGGAGAATTCACAACGCTTACGGAAGCGGCGAGGGGATCTGTGATTTACACAATTGTAAGCGATGGAGAGAGCAACGTTCCCTATCGCCTCCGAGTTGTAACTCCTGGGTGGCTTTATCTTAGGGGATTCATGGAGTCTCTGAAAGGAGAAAGACTGGCAGATCTTCAGGCAATATATGGCAGTTTTGGGTACTTCCCGCCGGAGGCTGATAGGTGATGGAAATGATTGAGGTCCTTATAGATCTTATTAGATATTTCCTGAGCATTTTGAAATCAAATCAGCTGGACATTCCACTAATAAAGCCGATTATAGCTCTTATAATGAAAATCGTGGCACAGATACCCATACCGTATTTAAGCAATTTGGTCGATCTTATTTTGGCGGTAATCTTGTGGCGCCCACTTTTCGCCGTTGTGGTGATGCCCGGTCTTACGGTTCTGATGATATACTTGCTGTACATCGTTTGGTTCGAGAGAAAACTAACTGCAAGGATTCAGTGGAGAGTTGGTCCCTTGGAAGTTTACAGACCCCTGAGAGGGGCAATTCAGGCTTTGGCAGATGGTATTAGATATCTTTTCCAAGAAGCGATAGTTCACAAAGATGCGCACCGCCCGTATTTTGTACAGCTTCCGATTCTCGCCTTCATTCCGGTTCTCCTTCCAATAGCTTTCATTCCTGCGGGTAACGTTGTGGGAATAAAGAGCCCCTATGCGGTGCAGCTGACGATTGCGTTCATTTCTCTGATTCCGATTACAGTTATAGCCATAGGCTGGGCGTCTAATAGCAGATTTGCGTTCATAGGCTCGGTAAGAGAAGCCCTAATGTACGTGGCCTACGAAATCCCGTTTATAGTGGCCGCGATCTCGATGATATTCCTCTACAAGAGCGGTGATCCTTACATCATCGTTGAAAACCAGTGGATTCCTGGAGCAATTTTAAATCCGTTGGCATTTTTGGTCTTCCTGATCGCAATGCTAATGGCTACTTCCCGCCTTCCGTTCGAGATACCGGAAGCAGATCAGGAGATAGCCTTTGGACCTTTTGTAGAATATTCTGGAATACTTTTTGGGCTTGTGATGGTTCTGGCATATGAGAAGCTATACGTGATGGCCCTTCTGTTCACGATTCTATTTCTCGGTGGTTGGAATGGCATTTACATTTCACTGCTCGGCGACCTAAACGCGCCGATCTGGCTTACGATTAAGACCATTGTTGTGATCTCAATAATTGCAATGGTAAGGTCGATGTATGCTCGTTACAGGATAGATCAGGCCATAAGAATCGGTTTCAGCTGGCTTTTGGCGTTCTCGATGGTGGCTCTGGCAATAGGAGTGGTGATTGGGTATGAAGGTGGAATTTAAGGCTAGAAGGCTCGACTTGCTCAGAATGCACCTCGATGTAATCCGCGAGGCCTTCAAACAAGCTGTTGCTCCGGATAGGGTAACGGTTGAGTATCCGAGGGAAAGGAAGAAGTACCCGGCAAATTTCAGGGGTATAATTGTTTTTGATAAAGATAAATGTATTAGCTGCTTCAGGTGTGCACACATCTGTCCTGCGAACGCAATTCAGATGACATTTTATGAGAAGGCATGGCCCGGGATTGATTACACAAAATGCATCTTCTGCCATTTCTGTGTTGACAGCTGCCCAACTGGAGCTTTAAGGTCCACAAAGATCCACGATATAGCTTTTGCAACGATGGGAGAAATGAAGCTAAATGCGGTTCAGATGCTGAAAGCACCAGAATTAACCCGCGAGGATTCGTTCACGGTTGAATATGTGGTGGACCCCCAGGGTTGGAGGCTGGAAAAAAAGGCCGAAATCGACGAACTTGCACTCGAGCAATTCATAATTCCTGAAAAAAGAAGGGTCTCGGTTTGTGTGGATCCAGAAAGCTGTCTTGGATGCAGGCTTTGCGTTGAACTGTGCCCGAATGATGCAATTTCAGTAGACAGAAAGGCGAATAAGCTTAATATTTTGCCAGAGAAGTGCACTGGATGCGGGATATGCGTCAGAAACTGTCCAATGAAGGTCCTTGAGCTTAAAGAGGTGAAATGATGCAAGAGTGGCAGATCGTTTTGCCTGAGAAAAAGCACAAGAAGAAGTTCTTCGGCAACCTTCTGGAGGAAGTTATAAAGCCAGCAATATGCTCGCACTGCACGGCCTGCGCAGCCATATGCCCTGTAAAGGGCATAACCGCGGGAGACAGGCCCATAGACTTCCCGAACTGGCTAAAAGACTGCGTTGACTGCGGGGCCTGCGTGAAGGTCTGCCCGAGATGGGACTACAGGCCACTTGGTGGCGTCGGAAGCTACATAGAGATGTTCTCTGCGAGATCGAAGAGGTTCCTCGGCCAGGACGGGGCGATGGTTACGGAATTCACAGCCACAGCACTCGAGGAGGGAATCGTGGAGAGGGCAATCTTCGTTGCAAGGGACGAGGAGTGGAGAACAAGGACTGTGTCGATAATCGATCCGGAGCAGCTGAAAAACCGGAAGATCACGGGCACGAAGTACAGCTTCGCAGACGTTCTTCCAGCGGTGAAGGAAGCGGTTCTAGATTCAAAGGCGGTCGCCTTCGTCGGAACCCCGTGCATGATCTCTGCGTTGAGGAAAATGCAGAGAAGCTTCAGAAAGTTCGAGAGGGTGAAGCTCGCAATAGGCCTCTTCTGCACCGAGAACTTCTACCACTCCCAGCTCAGCGAATTCCTAGCAAAGAAGGGCGTTGCGATGAAGGACGTGCTCAAGACGGACATAAAGAAGGGCAAGTTCATCGTGAAGAAGGCGGACGGAGAGATAACCTTCCCCGTTAAGGAGCTCGACGGCATTATTCCACCGGGCTGCAAGGTCTGCCAGGACTTCTCAGCGGTAGAGGCTGACGTCAGCGTCGGCAGCGTCGGCAGCGAGGCTGGTTTTTCGACCGTGCTTGTGAGAAGCGATATTGCGAAGCGCATCGCCGACGCGATAAGGGCCAGAGGCTATGCCGAGTTCAGGGACGCAAGCCTTGAAGCCGTGAAAAAGCTCTGCGACTACAAGGTCAAGATTCACCCATATCCTCCGAAGAAAGAGGGTTAAAGAATTCCTGTTTTTTCTTTTATTATCTCCAATGCTTGTTTTTCTCTTTTTCCTCCGCATTTTTCGATGATCGCATAACATTCTCTAATTTTTTGTTCAAGCTCGGGACTTCGGTTTTTAGCAAATCTTGTAGCATGAACGAGCGCCTCTATCACTGCATTGAATCCCCTGTTAATTGCCCTCACCTCCTTGCGAATTATATCCCCTCTGAGGAGTCGAAGGTCTGCAAAAAGTCCTTTGAGTCTAACTTCGAACTCACAGAAAGCCAGAGCGTCCTTTATTATCGGAGGATTAAGGCTTTCAAAAAATTCCTCTCCGAGATCCTCAAAGGCAGACATCGCAAAAATCAAAGGATCTCGCACAATATTGGCTATAAAAAAACTGCCTTTTTCTACGTTCTCCCTAGTGTGAGATGGGTATAGTCTAGCCTTTGCCTCAATCCTATTTTCGTCTTCGACTATAATCCCTATTGGTGCTGTGTTTAGCTTTTCCCCCTTCGTTATAACTATAACTTCATTTATTCCGCTCTGCAACCCGAAATCTTTTAGCCTCAATTTTCCACCCCTCCGAAAGCGCAAGATAGATGGAGCTAGCAACCAAGTCTGCAATGGTTCCGGGGTTAATCTTTTCCCGTAATAACAGCTCGTCGAGTTTTTTGAACTCTTCGAATTTTCCAGACTCAAAGGCTTTTTTTGCGAGATCCATAACACTTTTTGCAACTCCAAATCCTCTTTTTGCGATTATCAGGCTGTCAGGGTACTCGGAAAGGAGCTTGTGGTATACCAGAACGATTGTCTCGTTCACATCGCTTTCAGAGCTTAAAATGAACTTCGCACCGTTAAGGCTGATTGGATATCCTTCAGTGAGTTCTTTTGCTATCAGATTCTCCCTCGGGGAAAGTTTCATCCACTCGTAAACGTTCAGTTTCTCTTTGGTTATCCTATGGAGGGTCGAACTTTCGTAAAGCGAGAAATTCTCGGCTGTAAGAACCCTGGGTCTGCAGAGCTGAAATGCCCTGAATATGTTTACGGAATCTCTGAAGGTGGTTTTTTTCAGAAAATCAACCGAATTTTTTGGGTATTCATCCAGTCTGGATTCCCATACTGCCACCAGAGGAAAAAGCAAGAGAAAAGCCCCGAAATGAACATTTGTCTCCACGCCAAGTTCTCTGCTTTTCTCGATTGCCTGAAGAATGTAAAGCTTTTTGCGTTTTGCAGTTCTCAGGAAGTATGGAAACGCCGAACTTGCGGAGATTAGAAAGTTTTCGTAGCGCAGATCTTCAAAATCGTGTTCTCTGTCCACATTACCGGATTTCGGGTTTGCCGAGACTTCTAACAGCAAAGAGAGCACTGCTGAAACTGCAGAATCTTCGGGATTTTTAAACATAGGAAAATGGGTTACTTTAATTTCTCTTCAATCAGCTTTGCAAAGCTTTCGTAACTCTTGTAACCTACCACCATTTCGCCGTTTATGAAGAACGTTGGTGTTCCTGTTACGCCATAGCTCTGAGCGTCTTCGACATCCTTCTCAACCTCGTTACGGTACTTTTCGGAATCTAGGCATTCTTTGAACTGCGTTGAATTCAAACCGAGTTCTTCGGCGTATTTGTAGAACAGGGTTTCGTTGGACTTCCATTCGTTTTGTCTCTCGAAAAGCAGGTAGTGATAATCCCAGTACTTTCCCTGATCCATTGCGCAGTTTGCTGCCATTGCAGCCTTGTAGGAAATCTCTCCGTGTACGGGGAGATCTCTGAAAACAAGCTTGATCACATTGCTGAAGTTCTCGAGGATCTTTTTCTCAACTTCCAAGGCAAACTTTGCACAGTATGGACAGGCGTAGTCCGAGAATTCTATTATGGTGACCTTCGGGTTTTCGGCACCTATCCAGGGATCGTCGTCTGCGCTGACGTTCACGGGCTCCCTTTCAAGACTCATAACGTAGTCTTCTAGGGCTATCTTTTTGCCATCTGCAGAAATGTAGTAGTTTGCAGTAGCCAGAGTTCCGTTGCTATCGTAGAATTCGAGCGTCACCAAGTAAAACTCCCCGGCACTTGTATAATTCTTGACCCTTACACTTACCTCAGGATAGGACATCTTTATCTGCTGGTCTATCTTTTGTATCACCTTGCTTAAATTCTGTGAAAAGTCCTGTGAATTTTTACCAATTGGTCCGCTTGGTGCCGTCTGAATTAGACTCAAAAGCAAGAAGCATGCCACAAAGCCTAGAACTATTCCACCAACAAGTATCGACAAATCCTTTGCGTTTTTCATGCGCTGAATTGGAGAGCAACAATATATATTTTATCCACGGAGAGTGTTATTCTGTTTAGAACACAAAAATTAGGTTTAGGAGATATATCTCTCAAGCCGTTTGAGAAACTCGGAAATTCTCTCCCTTGAGGTTGCATAGCTCAGCCTGACCCAATTCTTGAAGGCCACCCCAAAGGCAGAGCCTGGTGTTAGGGCCACAAACTCCCTCTTTAAAAATTCCTCGCAGAACTTATCTCCATCTCTGCCCACATTCATGAAGATGTAAAAAGCCCCCTTCGGCGGAGCATACTTTATACCGAGTTCATCGAGTTTTTTCATTATCATATCCCTTCTTGCCTTGAACTCGGAGACCATTTGTTTTATGAAACTTTCATCCATTTTTAGTGCTTCCAAAGCTGCATACTGAACGAAGGAAGTCGGATGGCTGACAGAGTGGGACTGCATAACGTTCATTTTCTCTATGATCCATTTTGGAGCCACAGCGTAACCAAGTCTCCATCCAGTCATCGAATAAGTCTTTGAGAACCCATTTATCGTAATCGTTCTTTCGAACATTCCGTCAAAGCCTGCAAGGCTGTAATGATTGCCCTCGAAGATGATCTTCTCGTAGATCTCGTCGGACATAACGAGCAGATTCTTGTCGACTGCGAGATCGCTGACCTTCTTCAGGAATTCTCTATCGTAGACTACACCGAGAGGATTGCTAGGTGTGTTTATTACGATCATCTTCGTTTTTGAGCTTATGAATTCTTCAATGGGCGCATCGCAGAACCCCTCGCTGTGCGGGACCCAGATCGGTTTCCCCCCTGCCATTAGAACGCAAGCTTCATAGCTGACCCAGGATGGGTCGAGGAGGATTACTTCATCGCCGTCTTCGATCAGGCACATCATAGCTTCAAAGATCGCGTACTTTGCCCCGGGTGTTACTATGACATTATCTGCGGTTGCTGGAACGGCGTTCTCTTTTCGCATCTTTTCAGCGATAGCATTTAAAAGCTCAGGAATCCCTTTGGTCGGTGTGTAGAAAATCTTTCCTTCATTCATTGCTCTGTAAGCAGCATCTATTATCCTCTGGGGAGTCTTGAAATCAGGCTCCCCAACGCTCATGTCAACTACATCTTTTCCTTCCTTTGCCAGCTGCTTGGCTATTGCCGAGATTCTGAGTGTGGCTGAGGGCTTTACAGCATCAACTCTTTTTGCCGGATTCATACTCCCTTAACCTCTTCACTAATTTCACTGCAGCCTCTACTGCACGCTTTGCATAGTCAACCCTTTCAGCAGCAGCAACTCTCCCCATTCCAGGGCCGCTTATTCCAAGTGTAACAGGCTTTCCGTACTCGATGCTTAGATCGACAATTTTCCTCGAAGCGTGCTGGGCTACGATTTCATCGTGTTCAGTTTCGCCCTCGATCACGCAGCCTATTGCAACGACTGCGTCGACTTTTCCTTTCTCAAGCATTTTTTTGATAGCTATTGGGATGTCAAAGGTGCCGGGAACGCGAATGATCTCGGATACTTCAGCCCCCAGGAATTCGGCGTGCTCTTTTGCGAGGATCTCCATCATGTATGTTATATCTCTGTTGAATTCTGAAACTACGAATCCGAGTTTGATCTTTTGTTCCATGCCTTTTCATTCGCCATCGGGTTTTTTAATGTTTGCCGGATAGGATTTTCATGAAACTCTAAAAATCTATTAGGTCTGCATGATAATTTTTTGTGACTCACCACCGTGGATGGGCTTTTTAATAAGCTATTTTAAGCTGAACTAAAAAATGAGAATCCGAAAAAGTGTTGTCAATCGTATGCACGCTTCTATATAGTTTTGGACCTCTCCCTGCTCTTGCGGATCAGATATAGCGTTTTATAAGCGATAAAAACGAGATATCTCATAATAAACCAGTTATGGACGAAATGGGATGATATTAAAGTTCCAGACAGCCCCTAATTCCTGTATTAGCTGTTAACTACCTTTCTGAAGTTAAGATTTGAGGGGAATAGTATACTATTTTAAGTATTTAATTTTTAATCTAAATCTGTCTTAAAACTGCCCGAATCCAGTTTGGATGGACAATAATTAAATTCGTTTCGTGTGGCTTGTTTATATCATAGAAAAGCTTAAATACTATGATGTTACCAAATCGATTGGTGCAAGAAGATGTTCGAGACAACTGATTTGGAATTGGTTGGATATAAACAGGGTTCTGGAAGAGCGGGCGGTTTAAATCTGACTTCTGAGGGCAGACTTTTGCCAAAGAAGGTCTTCTTCACCTCGGGTGTCGGAAAACATAGAGATCCGCTTGTTAGCTTTGAGCTTGCATTAAGGGATGCCGGAATTGAGAAATTCAACCTAGTGACGGTTAGCAGTATTTATCCACCGGGATGCGAGATGATCACCAAAGAGGAGGGATTGAAAGAGCTTTATCCGGGGCAGATCGTTTTCTGCGTCATGTCAAGATTCACGAGCTGTGAGAAGGGTAAGAAAATCTTTGCTAGTGTTGGAGCAGCGATTCCTGACACACCGGCTTTAAACGGTTACCTGACCGAATATCACGGATACTGCAACGGTGAGGAAGGAAAGCATGCTGAAGAAATGGCGGCATACATGCTTAGAACAGCATTCGACATCGAGCCGGGCAAGACTTTTAATGTTACCGCCACTGCAGAAGTGGATGAGTACACGACGGTAGTTGCGGCAGCGGTTTTTGTGATCTGAAATGGAACATACAACTCCGATAGAAGTCTCGAACAAGAGTTTTGCTGAGCTTTTAAATTCGATGTCCAAAACAGGTTTTCAGGGGAGAAGGCTTGGTATAGCTTTTGAAATCTGGCTTGAAATGCTAAAAGAAGAACGCATGACAATTTTGATGGGCCTAGCTGGGGCCATGGTTCCTGCCGGAATGAGAAAAATCATAGCTTGGTTAATCCGGAACAGATTCGTCGACGTTCTTGTCTCAACCGGAGCGAACCTGTTCCACGATCTTCACGAAGCCTTGGGATTTAAGCATTATTTAGGTAGCGATTGTGTGAACGATGAGGAACTCTACAGAGAGGGCATCGACAGAATTTACGACGTATTCGCTTACGAAAAGGAATTTAACAGGCTGGATTTTATGATCTCGGAAATCTTCGCGGAATCTGAGGGTTCTTTCAGCTCAAGGGAAATCATTGAAAGAATTGCAGAGAGAATAAAGAAAGAGGCGAAGGAGGACTCAATAGTCCTTTCGGCTTACGAAGAAGGCGTCCCGATCTTCTGCCCGGCGATTGCTGATAGCTCGATTGGCATCGGTGCATCTCTTGCAAATAGAAGGTGCGTGGTTGACACGATCAAAGACGTGGAGGAGCTTACAGAAATAGTAGCGAAATCGGGTAAGACAGGGGTCATTTACATAGGTGGAGGGGTTCCAAAGAACTTCATCCAGCAGACAGAGGTGGTAGCAAGGCTAAAGGGCTATGAAGTCGACGGTCACGACTATGCTATTCAGATAACCACGGACTCGCCCTACTTCGGTGGATTAAGCGGTTGCACCTTTGAGGAGGGAATCAGCTGGGGCAAAATAAACACTAGGAGCAGGAAAGTACAGGTTTTTGTGGATGCAACAATTGCACTACCAATCCTGGCCCATGGATTAATAGGGGCTAAAAGAAAGTCCAATCCAATTTTTTATTTTGGAAAAGAAATTAGAGTTAGCTATTCTCAGAGGACCTAGCCAGAGCACGTTCGATAGCTTTTTCAACGGCCCTTTTGTGAGCACGTGCTGCTTTGTGGATACCTCCAGTAAGACCCCTCGAAGCCACGCACGGAAAGATCTGTGTGTAGTAGCCGGCCTTTGATGGGGCCTCTTCGATTCTCAATCCTTTAATTTTTTCGGCAACGTAGTAAGTCGAACCGCAGAAGGAGGATCTTTTAACCTTAACATCCTTTATTATTCCGTTTTCGATCTCTATTTCGAATTCGGGCCCCCCAAAAAGCTCGAAGAACGGATGATTCTCAATCTTTGGAGTTGCGCAGCAGATCTCATCCCACAGGATTCTAACTCCCACCCTTTCCCCTTCATCCCGCAATTGTTTGTAAGATCCACTTTTAGCTCCACCAGAGATCACGAGAAGCTTAACGCCCCTTTCAGAGGCCTGTCTTATGAGTTCGAGGTTCAAGTCCGGGTGTAAAAGGTATGAAACTATTAGCTCAGGTCTGAAGTCTTCGGGTAAGTTCAAGTAGTCTTTTGGATTCTCAACGAGTGCCGGAAGATCTCTCTCGACTTCATAAACCTTAACCTCGAAAAATCTCGAAAAGAGTTCTATTGCTCTCCTGTTCTTTCCCTTTCTTACGACCACTCCTATTTGCATATTCTTTCGATCTCTGCTTTTATCTCAATGAATGGCTGGAGATTGCAAACCTTGTAGGGCGGGACGTTGTTTATGTCTGCTTTTATGAAGCACTCGTTGAATGGAACCCTCCCCAGAACTGGGTGCTTAATCCCTTCGATCATTCTTTTTGCTTCTTCGGACTCAATGTACTTATTTACAACCACTGCAATTTTTTCAATTCCTATATCTTTTGCAAGTTTTTCAATTCTCTCTAAGGTTTCAAAGGCCCTGCTTCCAGGTTCAACAACTGCGATCAGTAGATCGACGCCTCTTGCGGTCCCCCTTCCGAGATGCTCGATGCCAGCTTCCATGTCTAGTATTAACACATCCCTTTCCTTGAAGATCGCATGTCTTAGTATAGCCCTTAAAAAGGCATTTTCAGGACAAAAACAACCCTCACCGCCTTTTTCGATAGTTCCTAGAACGAGAACACGAACACCATCTTCATTGTATTCGGAATAGGCTTCGAAAATATCATCAACTTTTGGATTGAGCTTGTAGGTTCCCAAAGGTCCAACAACGCGGTTCTCAATTATCTCCTTAAGCTCTGATAGCGGTTTTAATTTCTTTTTTATCCCGAGAGCAGAGGGTAAATTCATAGCAGTATCGCAATCGATAGCAGTAACTTTGTATCCATCTTTGGCGAACAAATGTGCAAGTACAGCAGAGAGCGTAGTTTTTCCAACCCCACCTTTCCCTGAAATGGCTATTTTCATATTTTGGATAGTTCTTGGGAGCGTATAAAAACTTTTAGTTTTAAACTTGATACTTTTCGTGGCTGAAGCTTGAAGATTCGTGCCTCCAAAAGCATTCTAGCTCGCTTAAAGACCACAATAGAGGTCAAGATTTGGGTTCTGAGCTGCGCAATCTTTGATGACATACGCAGTTCTTGGGATTCAACGGCCTCGAACCCTCGAGTTCATCAGGATCCTCAACAGCCTTATTCTCCCTCAGGACGAACCCGCTCCATATATCCACACCCAACTCGTTTCCAGCGTTTTATAAAAATGAATGCCCAGAAAACCCGGAGCTTTAGCTCTGGGATGAATGGGCAAAGCTTAGGTAGATCTGTGTTGAAGGCCTTGGGGACGTTCCCTTGCAGAAGGAAGTCTATGAATATAGCCATGCCTTAACGAGAGGCATGGGATGGAGGAGCTTGGCTTTTGAACCGGCAGATGAGGTTGGCGGCGTGAAGCATCCCTTAACGCCGGAAGCTCCCGACTTCAGTCGTGGAGCAGCTCGCTCTAGGATTTTGGGACTATTTTTTAGTTTAAGGTAAATTTTAAATATTTGATCGATAATGGAATATCAAATGGTGAATGCAAGGGAGTTCTACTCAAAATTTGGCGTGGGAGTTTGTGTGATTAGAGATGGCAAAATTCTAGAGACTTATCTGTTGGGGGAGGACGAAATCCAGAAAATCGAAAAAATTTCGTCTGTGATTACTACTTTTCCGAAGGATTTTGACACTGGAGTAATTGACTTTGGTGAAAACATCAGATTTGGGGTTTTTCGAGTAGGTGAAACCTTCTTAGTCTTTCCGGTGAGAACAGACAACATAGCGGAAATAGTCCGGAAGAGGGAGGTTATAGATGCCACCTAAGTTTTATATAATGGAAAAGGAGGGCAAAATAATTGCAGAGGGGACAGAAGAAAGGGAACTTTTTACCAAACTTAAAGAATCGGGTATAAGAAAAGCGGTTCTTCTCGGAAAAGATACAGCGATTTACTTTGAGGCTTTAGGGGGGAAATATATTATGGTAGGTGTCGAAAGGAGTTCTGCAGGTTTTGCAAAGATTTATGCAAAGAGGATTTTGGGCGAGGATAAGAAGAAAATCGATCTTAGGTCGATAGAGGAAGCTTTTGAGTTTGCTAAGAAAGTCGAAAATGCAAGTTTGGATGAGCTTGCAAAATTAAGGTGATTGGGCATGCTTTACGATATTTTGAGCGTGGTTTTAGGTTTGGGTGTGGGTTTTGGGATAACTTGGAAGCTATTAGAAAGCGGGGTTAAAAAGGAGGAAAAAATAGCTGAAAGTTTTACTAGAGAGAAGTTGAGGGAAGTTGTTCAACCCATCCAAAAACCTGAAGGTGAAGCCACCATTAAAGAGCGGCCCAAAAATATAGAAGAAGTTCCGGAGTACATCTCCCGCAAGTATATGCTGTCTGAGGTTACCCTGCTGACTCCAGACGGGTTGTTGATCACTTCCAACAGTTCTACGAGAGATGAGGATACTGCGGAAGGTCCTGAAATAATGAGGTTTGCAAAACGCTTGCTAAATTCGGATAGGGTCGTTTTAGTGGGCGGAGAATATCGTATAATGGTGATAGAGATAACTCCGGAAGTTTTAATTTATGCGAAAGTTAATAGAGATGTTTCTAGACCCGAGATGGAGAGAATAAAGGCTGAAGTGGGCAGCATTCTGGAGGGGTTAGTATGATGTGGATGCTTATGGCAGTATTAACAGTATTTGCAGTTCCTGGAGACAATGTGACAGTTATGATATCTGAGCCATCACTTCTTGAAACAAGCGACCCATGCATGTTTTTCCTAGAGACTATGAACAGTTCTGCATATCTGCCCGAAGGGTCGCATACGATCAAAGTTGGGGCAGCCTGTTCACCCGGTGTCAAGTTTGTTGAAGCAAATGGTTCGAGAATAGCCGAAATAACGGTTCTCTCGGAAGTAAAACCGGAGAAATTATTGGAATACGCAGCATGGATTGAGGAGGAACTGATGGAAACTCATAAAGAGCTTTCAAGCTTAAAGGGTGAAGTCGAAAACTTAACGCAAAAGCTTAATGAGACCATTTCAGAGAAGGAGAGAATTGAAAATGATAAGAGATTGCTCGAACTTGAATTGTCCGGTCTAAGGCTGAATTACAGTTCTTTGGTTATTAGGTACAATCTATTAAGCCAAGAACTTGAGAATAAGACCGGAAAAATAGCAGAAATGGAAAGCGAAATTAAGAGCTTGTCTGAACAAAGCACGAATTACAGAGTGGCAACATTCTTTTTGCTGTCCGTGTTCGTGGGGTCTTTCGCAGCAATGGTTTTAATGAGTCGCAAAACCTAGGGAGAGAATATTTCTTCTGAATTTGTTGTAAAATTTTTTCCAAAACTTGTGTGCAAGATGAAACGGTAATTTAAGTCAGCTTTGCCGCTCTTGAATGCGTCTCCGTAGCTAGCATCAAGGATCTCTCCAACAAAAAAAGTATGATCTCCGACTTCGACTTCTTTAACAACTTTGCACTCAAGATTCGCCTGACACTCCTTTATTGAGGGCACCCTCACCCTCTTTGACTTTACTAGCGTAAGTTTAAGTTTGGAGATCTTATCTTCACTGGCGCCACTAATAGTTCCCGCAAGCCAGACCTCCTTCAGGAGCTCTATTGTGGGAACAGCAACAACGAACTCCTTGAAATCTTTTATTAGCTTATTTGTATATCTTCTATGCCCAACAGAAACTCCTAACAGTTTGGGTTCGAAGGAAAGGGGCACAACCCAGTCTGCGGTCATTACATTCGGCTTTTCGACCCCTGAGACTATAAAATAGGTCCTGAGAGGGTATAGAAGTTCAAGCATATTTTTCCCTCTTTTCGTTTATCAGCGATATGAAGTCTTCTGGAGAATCCAAAGACTCCAGTTCCTCTTTTAATACAAAGACAACTGAACTAATCCTCTTTTTCATCTCTTTTTTGGTGATGTAGGCAGCATTTGCATTCACGATTTCTGAGACCTTTCCTATCAGTTGGGCCCTCTTCTCTATCTCTCTAACCTGCTTCAAACCCATTAAGATCTCATTCTCTTCAAACTTTGAGATGGCATCGAACGGAGTGTGTTTCACCGTGTAAATCGCAACTCCTATCTCCCTAAGCTTTCCAATGATCTCATCCTCATTTTCTCCGCTTTTTATCCCTTCATCTTCCTCGGTTAAGAATTCTGAAAAATCTATTTTTTTAATAACATCCCCGAAGATCTCTTCAATCTTCACAGCAACATCAACACTTGCATCTGCCCCCTCCTCATAGTTCTTTATAGTTCTCTTGGAAACACCAAGTCTTCTTGCAGCATCACCAATGGTTATTCCCATCGACTCTCTGATTTTCTTGAGTTTTTCGGCATCCAGCTTTACGTAGTAACCACCGGGAGCGGAGTAGACGTAAGGAAATTCTCCTCGGAGATAATCGTAAAAGGTTGCAAGGTTTATTACTGGCAGGTTGTATCTAGTGTAAACCACCCCCCTCTCTAGGAAGTCGAATTTGAATCTTTCACCGATCACGAGTGCGGTAGCGTTCAAAAGTCTAGCAATTTTTCTCATCTCTTCTGCAATCTCAATTTTCAGCGAGTCGACATTGTAAAGGATCTTTATGAGTAAAATATGATCCCCCTTTTTGGCTATGATGTCAAAGCATCTGGGCTTAGTATCAACTAACTCAAGCAGAGAATAACCCTCTCTTCTAAGAAGCCTAACAACGTTTTTCATTAGCAGGGACTGCATTTTGAAATAATGTTGTGCAAGGTAGTATATAAAAATTTTCTGAAGCAAAAAGTATTTTTGAGTTGTAGAGTACTCGATTCATGCTTACGGACTACGCATCCAAGATCTTTGCATCATTTGATGAGCTGAGCGAGATCCTTAAGAAGGAAGGAGATAATCTCGTAGTTGAGGATGACCCCCTAAGGGTTGTGATAAAGAGAGATAGAATTGAATTCTACGTTTCGGGGGAATTCCACGGATTCGTTAGCGAAAGCGAGGAGCAGTTAAGTGAACTCGTTAGTGAGGAAGCAAAGCTCTGGCTTCAGGCATTGGCGAATCTGCACTTTAAGAGGTTTAGTTTGAGGCGATAGTATGGACTTCCCGCCGTTTCGACCGCCGAGTGAGGCTTATAGCTATCTGATTCGTGTAGTCAGGGGTTGTAACTGGAACAAATGCTTGTTCTGTTCGATGTACAAGTCCATAAGATTTGAACAAAGATCGAAGGAGGAAATTTTGAAGGACATAGATGACATTCCAAAGTATTTTCCGAGATCCAAGAGTGCATTTCTCGGCGACTCGAATCCGTTGATACACAAAGACATAGTTGAGATCGTCCGCTATTTGAAAGCTAAGAGACCTGAAGTTGAGAGAATCACAGCTTATGCGAGGATTAAGACGATCGCAAACATACCTGAAGAGAAACTGGAGTCTCTTAAGTCTGCTGGGCTCACCAGATTGCACATGGGTCTTGAAAGCGGAGACGATGAAGTTCTAAAGATCGTTCAGAAGGGAATAACTTCAGAGGACGCTATTAAGGCCGGCAAGAGAGCCGGAAAATACTTTGAGATGACTTATTACGTGATCACAGGTCTGGGAGGGGTAGAAAGAAGCGAAAGGCATGCAATAAATACCGCTAGGGTGATAAACGAGGTGAAGCCAACTTTTGTTAGGGTTAGAAATCTAACCATCACGAATCCGGAAATGGAAGGCGTGGTGAAACTTCTTAGCGCCGAGGAACAGCTTGAGGAGCTCAGAAAACTGATTGAGGGTATAAAAGTTGAGACGTATTTTACCACAGACCACGTTTCGAATTATCTTTTCACAAAAAGGGGAGCGTTTTTTACAGGAGTTCATGGCAGAATTCCTGAGGAAAAAGATGAAATGCTCAGAATCATAGAGGACACCCTCGAAACTGTAAGAGCACTAAAAAAATCAGGAGTAGAAGTTTTAACGAGCAACGACATGTTCAGGCTCGGTTTAATAACCCTTTAAGGCTTGCAGCTTCTCATGTCCACTTCCACTACCTCCCCTCTGGGTCTGACCTCCTTGAAGATCTGCCCCTCAAATCTGTACACCTCGGCCCCGGCAAGCCAGCAGTCTGGTGGCAGTCCGGCCTTCATGCATGTCTGGCTTAAAAACTCCTCGGCATCAAATCCAAACTCAACCGCAACTTGCGGAAGCAATAGTCCAGAAATTAATCCTTTTCTCACCATCAAACCGTGTCTTCCGATCTCCACAAACTTCGGAAGCTCGTACGGTTTTGCGTTTATCTTTTCTGGTTCTGTCAGAATCGTAACCTCGACGGTAATCTCGTCCATCTCGCTCAGCCTTACGGGCTCAAATCGTGGATCGTCAACCGCAGCGGCGATTGCAGACTCTATTATTGCTTCATCTAGCCTTTTTATGGGATAGGGAAAGCCAATACAACCTCTTAAATCATCGTTCTTGAGCAGGGTTGTGAAAACACCCCTTTTTTCTGCGAAGACACCGCCAAGTCTCTCGCTTATTACCTTTTTTTCCTCTAGATACTTCTCTATTGCTCTTCTCGCAAGTCTCACAGCTTTCGTACCTTCTTCAAGGCTGAGTCTCATAAAGAGAAAAAGTATTTTTAAATTAATAACCCTTGTTGCTTCATGATTCTGGGCGTTGATATCGGTGGAACGAATACAGATGTGGTTTTGCTTGAGGACGACGTTTTTGAGGTTTTAGGCAGCTTTAAAACCAAAGAATTCGATCTGAGCAAAATAAAAGTTGATTACGATGTTTTGGGAGTCGGTATTGCAGTGTGGTTCAAGAATGGAAAGCCTGTGGGAGCTCCAAACTTAGAAAGAATTCCGAATTTGGAAACAGAGAAACCCAAAGTTGTCGATAATGACGCAAATTGCTTCGCTTATTTCTCTTCCTATCTCACAAAGAAGAAGAACGTCCTCTCGCTTACCGTTGGGACGGGAATAGGGACGGGGATCGTGATTGAGGGTAGAGTTTATCGGGGCGACGGTCTTGCAGGAGAGCTAGGACACACTTTTGTTGGGGGACGGAGAAAGTGTAAATGCGGGGGCTATGGACATCTCGAAGCATATTTTGGAGGATGGGCCATAAAAGACATAAAGGAAAAGCTCGAAAATGGATCGATATACGATACAAGAGGGTTTAGACTCTTCTGCATTGCAGTATCAAATGCAATAATGCTTCTAAATCCAGAAGTGGTTACCTTTGGCGGTAGAATCGGCGGAAGGCTGAGCGAGGAAATACTTACGGAAGAAATTTCGAAGCTAATTCCTGAAGTTTTCAAGCCGGAGTTCAGAGTTGTTAAGGACGATTACGCGGTTGCCAAGGGAGCCTCTCTATTGGCTCGGGACTCAATCAGAAAATAGCTCAGGATATTCAGAAGACTTGAAACCCTTCTTCTCCATCAAATCGAGAGAAACGATGAACTCATCTTCAGCTTCCCTTTTTGTGCCAACCACCAAATATTTTTCGCCGTTTATAAGCTCCAAATCTCCTCTCGCGAAAACTCTCTCGCCCTTGAAGGCCTGACCTGCAAAGGTGTGCGTGAAACAGAGGATGGCTTTAACTTCGGGGTGTTCAAGCGGATAATAGGCAGGGTAGTCAAATATATAAAGGTCGTCGGTGACTTTAGAGGTGATAGCTGCTTTTCCAAGCTTTATTCCCGCATCTTCGGGTATTCCGTTGTCTATTTCCTCGTAACCTCTCACGTAAAGAAGATCAAAATAAGTCTCTCCGATATACGCTCTGTGGAACTTTCTCTTTTCGTGTGTAACAAACAGTTCGTATGGAATCGGGACTTTTCTCTTTCGATATATGAAGTCCCACATTTCTTCATCTAGGTCTGAAAGTGTGCCAGTTTCAATACCCTTTCTCAGCCTCTCCCGCGCTATGAACCAGTACTTTCCATAGACTACGAAGTCAACGTCGGAATCTTCGCTTTGCAGCCCTATCAGCCTGGATCCTGTCACCCCCATTTCATGCATCGGGATTGTGCTGAAGAAGTTCACAACCTTAGCAACATTCGAGTCCATTGCATCTTTCAGCCTTTCTTCTGGCTTGAAAACCTCATCAATATCACTCAAGGGAACTCTGAAAATCCCACGCTCGTAGTACTTTTCCGCAGCCGGGTGTGCTAGAGCTTCTTCGTGAGACAGCTTCTTGAATCTTTTTTCATCCTTTATTCTGTCCCCATTTTTGTGTGGCGAGTATCGCAAAAAGCACTTGGCCTTTTCATCATTTTTGTAGCCAAGAACCGAAAAGTAGCACTCCTCCACCCTCAGGAAGTCCCTAAGGCGAATAGGTCGCATAAACCCTTTTTATATCCTTTGCAGCAGCTTTATCACCCTCTCTTTTGAGCAGCCTTCCATCGATGAGCTTAATCCTCGTAATCACGAACTTCTTACCATCGAATTCGATCTCCTCCCCGACCGAGAATTCCGTTTCTCCGTCGAAAAGGACCTTGTATGGAGTAGTTACCGACCTTTTGTGCAGGCTGAATTTGACATAGACTTCACCGACATCCTTAAGCCACACGGCTTTAGAATCTTTGGCCTTTGCAAATTCTACAGTTCTTCCGTCTTTTAGCTGAATTGCGGTTATTCTTCCCAGCCTGCTTTCACCTTCAAGGTCAACTATAAACTCGGATCCCTTAATAAGGTCTTCTTCTTCAGGTATTTTTAAAGTACCTATTTTTGTCTCCTTGTCCTCACTAAAAATAGCTTTTAGTTCTATCTCCCTTTCAGGGGTTAAATAAGCATGAGTTCCGCAAACCAGACATCGGTAAAGATTTTCCTTTACAACCTCGTGTTCCGTTATTTCTTTACAGGTATCGCAGTAGATCTCTGATCTCATAATTTCACTCTGCTTGCTGAATTTAAATACTTGTTAGGGTTTCTGGAACTGACTTCCTCCCCCCGCCTAGAGGACGAGGCTTTCGGTTGTAAAGAAACCTTTATTATACATTCAGCTAACTTGAACTGTGAGAATCCTTCTCCTGATAATCCTCAATGCATTGGTATTTCTGCTTTCGTTATCCGTTGGTAGCTCTTCCTATGGCTTTGAAGAACTATGGAAGTTAATTATGGGTGAAGCGGACGAAACTGCGAGAACAATAGTAGTAGACTACAGGTTACCGAGGGTTTTGCTTGCAATGATGGTCGGTGCTTCGCTCTCAGCGTCGGGATGCTCTCTTCAGGCTCTTTTTAGAAATCCGCTTGCAGAACCATACGTTCTAGGAATCGCCAGCGGAGCTAGCTTCGGTGCTATAACGTCCATAGTACTCGGACTTAATATCACAGGCAGACTTCTACTCGCATTTCTCTCTGCAATTCTTACCGCATACTTAGTCTTTTTTATAGGGAATACTAGGAAGTTCAGAGACCAGAGTTATGCAATTCTGCTAGCCGGAATTGCAATTGCATCTTTTCTTTCAGGTATTAACTCGCTTCTCATCTATCTGCATTCGCAAAGCCTACATCAGGTCATATTTTGGCTCATGGGAAGTTTCTCGAACCCTCAATGGGAAGAAATCTACTTTTACATCCCCCTACTCATAATTGGACTTTCTTTCCTTCTTGCAACCTCCTGGAACCTGAATGCACTTCTATTGGGAGACGAGCACGCCAGAGCTGTTGGTATCAACGTCGAAAGATACAGAGCGGAACTAATAATTTTCACATCGCTCCTAACCGCCAGTGCTGTAGCCGTGAGTGGTGTAATCGGGTTCGTCGGAATAATAATTCCCCACACTGTCAGGATAACCATGGGAGAGGAGCACAGAAAACTTTTGCCTGCGACTATTCTGCTCGCCACTGCTTTCATGCCAGTTGTGGATATAATCGCTAGAGTATCTACAACAGGTGAGATACCCGTTGGAGCGATCACGGCAATGCTTGGGGGGCCATTTTTCCTATACCTTTTGGTGAGGAAGGGCTTATGAATCTGAAAGTGGAAAGTATCACAGTAAAGCTAGGAAGTTCGGAGATCCTGAAGAATGTTACAATAGAGGCAAAAAAAGGCGACTTTATCGCATTGCTAGGTCCGAACGGAAGCGGAAAATCTACCCTTCTGAGAACTATTTTCGGAATGCTCAAACCGCTTAAGGGTGTTGTTTTCTTTGACGGTAAACAACATGAGATGGGATATCTTCCGCAAGAAAGCGCAGAAACGAACTTAAAAGCAATCGAAGTCGTGCTTCTAGGCAGAACGCCCTATTTGGGTAGGATAAAAATTCCGAAAGAAAGGGATTATGAAGTTGCGCTGAAGTCGATGAAAGAAGTTGGAATCGAAAATCTGGCAAATAGAAAATTTTCCGAGCTTAGCGGTGGAGAGAAGCAAAAGGTTCTTTTAGCAAGACTATTTGCTCAGGAGCCCAAAATCCTCCTGCTTGACGAACCCACAGCTCATCTAGACATTTCATCCCAGCTTGAGATTATGAGTATTATAAAGGATCTTTCAAGAGAGAGAATAGCGATAGTAGCTATGCATGACATTAACCTTGCCATCTCATTTGCGAACCGCATTTTCATGATCAGGGATGGAAAGGTACTGTACACCGGAGCCCCGAAAGAGGTAATAACAGAGGATAGTATAAAAGAGATTTTTGGCGTCGAAGTAACGGTAAGGAGGCAGGGACAGGTATACGTGATTCCAAAAATCAGGGGGAGCAAAAAAGGTAGAAAAGTGCACGTAATATGCGGAGGAGGGAGCGGAAGGGATCTGATATATCTCTTGAATTCTCAGGGATATTCAATTTCCGCAGGTGTGCTCAATGCTCTGGATTCGGACTGGGAGACAATGTCAGAAATTGGCGGCGAGATTGTCGATGCCCCGCCATTCTCACAGATAAGCGATGAGGCCTATCAGAGGAATATAGAAATTATAAAACAAGCCGATGCTGTTGTGCTAACAAATCTGAGCATAGGCAAAGGAAATTTCAAAAATCTGCTCTGTGCAAAATTTGCAAGCGAGAACGGAAAACTTATAGTCGTTGATAAAACGGAATTCAAAGAAAGAAACTTTGTAGGCGAGGAGGCAAATAAGCTGTATTCGGAAATCCTCAAAAAGTCCATTGTAGTTAAAAGTGAGGAGGAGGTTCTAGATGCCCTACGAAAGCTACTTTATAGATAATAACACGCTGGTGGTCAATGGGAACTTCTTGGGAGTTAGCACTGGGATTCTCGGAGGCTGGAAGAAGGTCGATAGCGCATTCAATCACACCGTCAACCCTGAGTTTTACAAAATGGATCCCAAAGAGTATCTTAAGAGAGTTGCAAGTAAATATGGGCTAAAGAGATATTTCGGTCTGCTTACCGCAGTTCCGATGAAAAAGCTCAGCATTAAGAGCTCTGGCGCTGTCACAGCATTCGTAACCGCTGGAGTGGAGAACCCAAATGATATGACCATCAATATCATTCTCGTCCTAGAGGCGAGAACGAGTAGATCGGGATTACTGAATGCAATAATTACTGCAACGGAGGCCAAAAGCAAAGCTTTGTTTGAACTCGGTTACAGCTTCACTGGGACGAACACGGATGCAGTAGTAGTTCTAAGCACGAGGAGGGGGAAGTTCGAGAGATTCACCGGCCCAGCGACAAACCTAGGACAAGAAATCTGGAAATGCGTCTCACTTGGTGTTAAAGATAGCCTAAAGAGAGCAGATTGATTTTAGATGCGAGCTCATATCCCGGAGTGATCCTGATCAAACTCTCGAATCATTCGAAGGTCATAAGTTCCCTAAGCCTACACCCTGAAGGGAGAGGTTTTCAGCCGTAAGCTCTGCTTTTCCACCATCCCTGCCGCCTTTTCTCGCCTCAACGATCTTTCTTCCCGTAGCTCGCTATATCTCGGCAACTAAATCTCAAAACCTGGCGTATGAGATCCCAAGGACCCTTGATGCCAAGGTGAGCTACTCCACGGCTAAAGCCGGGAGCTTCCGGCGTTAAGAGAGGGCTTCACGCCCTTCCCCTCATCTGCCGGTTCAAAAGCCAAGCTCCCCCATCCCATGCCTCTTTGGCTTTTTCATAGCATTTCTCGTGCAAAAACTTCTTAGATGTGGAATTGTAGCTCAGGTACAATTTCACAAGTTTGAGCTATTCGTTTTTTGAAACGAAATATTTTTTATCAAAATTCAAGTAGCTGCGATATGGAACTTAAGAAAATCTCTCCAGCAACCCTCTTATTGGTTATACTCGTTCTTGCGGCGATCGCCTTAACACTCAACTTTCAAAATGGAAAGACCGAAAAAATTGTAATATTCCATGCTGGCTCTCTTAGCGTTCCGATTGCAGAAGCCAGCAAGGAATTTAAAAAAATTCGCGGAATTGAAATCCAAGCCGAAGCAAGCGGAAGTGTGGAAGCCATAAGAAAAATTACCGATCTAGGCAAAAAAGCTGACATCATAGCTGTTGCAGACTATTCTTTGTGCGAGAAAATGCTGATGCCGACATACACTGAATTTTGTGTTTTGTTTGCAAAGAATGAGATCGTCTTAGCCTACTCAAAAAACAGCAAATACAGAGAAAAAATCGATGGCTCAAACTGGTTCGATGTACTGCAAAAAGAAGATGTTAAATTCGGCTTCAGCGATCCGAATGCTGATCCATGCGGCTACAGAACCTTGTTCGCTTTAAAACTGGCCGATGATTACTATGGAAAAAGAATCTTTGAAGAGCTTGTTGAGGCAAACTCGAACATTAAATCCAATGAAAGTCTTATTATTGTTCCAGAAAGAATCAAAACAAATGAAAAGATAATCTTAAGACCGAAAGAAGTTGATCTTACTGCTCTGCTTGAAAGTGGTGCATTGGACTACATCTTCACATACAAAAGCGTCGCGATGCAGCATGGACTGGAATTTGTCAAGCTTCCTGCTGAAATAAATCTGGGAAGCTACGAAAAGCTTGACTATTATGACAAACTGAGCGTTTCTATCAGAAATCAGTCAATCAGAGGGGGACCGATAGTATATGGAGTTACCGTTTTGAAGGATTCAGCAAACAAAAAAGCTGCCCTTGAGTTCCTAAACTTTATGCTTAGCAAGGACGGAAGAGAGATCTTCGAGCGAAATTACCAAGAAACAATAAGTCCTCCAAAATTCCTAGGAAGTGTTCCAGAAGAACTCAGAGGTGTTTTGCGATGAGGGATATCTTTTCAATTTTCATCGCATTAATTGGATCCTTCTTGATCATCTACATCATACTCCCAATAGCGCTGATAATCTCGCTTCAGGTCATCGATCCGAGCTCCCTTCTCAAGGCTTTGGGTGATGAGTTGGTTCTAAGCTCTTTAGCCAACTCAATCCTAACCTCAACCGCTACCATGCTTATATCACTTCTTTTTGGTGTTCCTTTGGGTTATTTTCTCGCAAGAAGCGATTTTTATGGAAAAAGTTTCGTTCAGGCAATCATCGATCTTCCAATTGTGATTCCGCACTCTGTAGTGGGCATAATGCTCTTGCTCACTTTCTCAAATGCGATACTGGACAACTATGCTGGTATAATAGCTGCAATGCTCTTTGTTTCT
>Ga0078972_1003469_pt1 | contig 47226 bp, 38 predicted proteins | sample YelNatPaOPGAMG01_FD_67568 | JGI IMG/M metagenome (GOLD analysis project Ga0078972, IMG submission 67568) | Hot spring thermophilic microbial communities from Obsidian Pool, Yellowstone National Park, USA - OP-RAMG-01 (SPADES assembly) (version 2) | ecosystem: Environmental > Aquatic > Thermal... | reverse complement strand
GCTGAAAAGCTGCAGCCTTGCGTCCAGAAACACAATGCATCAGTGACCAGGAGAACGCGCACTGGATGCTCACCCCGCAGGAACACACCGCTGTGCTTCGGGTGAGCAATCCATCGAGGCTGCAGCGACGTGCACCCATCCACCGGTAACGGTATTCCTCAACAGTATTTGAGCGATCATGGGGTTCCACGAATCAACTGTAGTGCGTATATCGCACAGCGGTTGCCGTATCTGCCTAGGTGCTCGAAGATACTTGCCCGCAGAAACGCTGCTTGGTTTCGCGACGCCTGAATTCGACTGGTAGGCAGGGGCCTGCAAAGCGCCGCCATCGGGGATGGAGAAACAGTTGCTTCGGAAGCCGCTTTCTAACAGGCCGTTACAATCAGACAGCACCGGTTTGGGAACTCGCGTCGACGTCGGCAAGTCTGTACTGCCTCAATGCAGCGGCCTCGATAAAGCCGGCACTCAGTAGAATGCCGGTTCTACTGAGTTTCGATTTTATCGGCGAACCCTGTTCTGGGCATGGCGGTTGTAAAGGCATCTGCAGAAGCGGGAGTGCATACGTCCACAGCGGCTTCCGTTTTGCACATTGGGCCGTGTCTGATTGAATGCATCGATCACCTCCCGTGAAAATTCCTTTGAGAAAAGACTACAACGGAGGCGCTTCCATCCATGCCGCCCTCTGGCGGCAACAGATCCGCCTAATCCCCATCGCAGGGTACCAGGTGCAGTACTGCGGACAAGTGATATCCGCGGAAGCGACACTCCAGCCGACATCAGCCGTCTGCATTGATCGACGTGGCCGCCGCTTCTCACTCGACCATGCACTGTGTGAGCATTCGAGAGCAGCACGCAATTCATCACATACTATGTTCGACAAAGCCTGCGGTGTGCATTTCGCCAGAGATGCCAAAGACAAAACCGTTGTCGATGGCGGCTGGCCGAACCAGTTCAAAAAAGCGTCTCCAGGCATCTCTGAAGTTGTACGTTATGGAGCTTCGGGCCGAGAATCCGCATGCACTGCTCAGCGGCACGCCGCAGAATGTCCCGACGAGAACGTGCCTACACCACACCAGCCTTCAAGATAGGATAGACTCATCTTCGTCGTCAAGGACGCGCAAACTGGCCACTTCTACGATTCCTTGTTGATTTGTTTCGCGCTGAACGATTTCCTCGATCTCTCGAAACGCCCCAGGATCCGCCTGCACCGTCCAGAGAAGGGCACCGCCAGGCAACCACTCTTCCGACTCGCTCTCTACTGCGGCGCTGCCATCTTTCATTCGTACCGAGTCCGAACGAGAGGAACTATGTGCACCGTCAGTTTCGCCTTGCTGCAACGGCTCCAGCCGGGCCTTGACCGCTTTGGCATCCCGCTGACTCGGTACGTGAATACGTAGACGCAGTCGTGCGCGCTCGAGGTCTAGACCACTCTGGGCTCGTAAGAGCGGTATCACTTCGAGCGCTTGTGCTTTTGCTGGTCGATTCGGCTGCACGGCAAAGTGGATCTCGCGAAGCGCTTTCTCAATGAGCCCAACAGGAAGCGGTTTCTTGGTCTCGCGACTGATGGTTTTCGCCGCCACAACACTCGCAATTTCATGAAGCTTTCGAGTGCTCTGGTACTGGCGCTCGCGGTCCGACACCTGCAAGTCGCCGTGGAGCAGAATCTGGAGCAGCACAGCGTGCCGATCCCTGGTGCCAAAACAGCGCTCGAGGTCTGCGTTTGCGGCTAGTTTTCCCTTGGACACGTTCTCAAACACGTCCTCTACCTGGATCACCTCGTCGAGATCGCGAACGTGCCCCTCACGGTACGCCATAACCATGTTCGGGTAGCACGCGATTTCGAAACGCTTGCCTCCTTTGCGCATGCGCACAACGCTCACGTTTGTAAGCCGTTTCTGAGTCACTGGTTGGAACATGATCACCCAGGAGAGGTTTCCTAGTTGTAAAATAGGTACACAGGCCACGAGCTGGCCCAGAAGGACCCCTACGCTCGGAGTGAATCAAGCAAATACCTCCACAAGCACGAACGCTCCTGCGAGTACCACCACGCTGAACACCAGTCGAGCAGGAGCGAGTGGGCGCGCGGCGTCCGCTGGCGACGTGTCCGTTTTCCGGTAACGCCACCGCTGCAGCGCGCCGGTCAGAAGCGTCACGCTCCTGTGACGCCTTAGGGGCATGCAAACGGCCCTGACAGCGATAGGATCGGTACCCGCGAACTGGATGAGGCGATTCCTGCCATGATTTGTTTGCTGAAGGTAGCGCTTGCTTGCTCGTGCTCGATGGCATGCTACAGGGTGCATGCCAGATGGCGAATGATGTTCGGTTCATTGGTCGATGTGGATCGTCATGGACGAGATGAGACTAGGGAAGAGGAGGCGGCAGGATATCTGGCGATCCGCGGCATCGCTTGTCCATCGACGCGTAAGGCTCGTGTGCGGCGGCCGTTCGCTCTCGAAAATGGGCCATATGCTCCATCGGATATCTAGGTGCACGAAGGCTAGCGTATGCTATCTCTGCGGAAGCGCGTCCGAACATGAAGATCAATCATAATCCATCGCTGGTTGATACTTTGAGCGCTGCATACGCATCGGGACGCGCTGGAATTCGGGTACAGATGACCACGCACGCGTCCGCTGTGCTGCTCGGTGAGCGGGCGGTTGCGTTCACCAAAGTGCAGCCACGAGATGAAACGAGGTCGACGAGACTGCTTGGAAGCTCTCAGGGTGTTGCGACAGGTCGCTTTGTGGGCTACTGCTACCCACTGGATGCGGCGGAGACTCAAACGCACTCGCATGATTGCTATGAGCATCGCAGGGATGCCAGCGGGAATCACGAGGCATCTGTCGCTCAGAGAGCCCTCGATCACGAACAGGAATGGAGTGTTTCGAGTGCTGTACAGCGCAAGAGCGGACGCCAAGAATCAGAACCCTGGAGATGCATTCAGAAACGCGTGCCGGCTGGTGCCTATCCTTGGGAGGAAGATCCGGCGAATTGTGCATGTCCATACTGGGGCGTGCTGCGCCAAGTCCCGTATCGCGTACCGACAGGGTCACCTTCACTCGATCGCAAATTGGAGACTCGACCCCAGGATTCATCCTCACAACCGAGTTTCTCGAATGCATCGCGCCGCGAAAGCAGGTCTGTGTCCGCTGACTGCTCGAGCACAACCTGACAGTGAAAAAACCGGCCTCGCGCCCGATAGACCACACCCCGAGCTGACACCCACTCTAGCATTGCAAAGTTGCCCTGTGTACGTGCAGCACCAGCTCTAGAGGCGCTATTGTGAACGCGAATGGCAGACACGGCGCACGATGCCGTGTGCGCAATGACCACCAGCACCACCACCACCATCGACCAGCAGGATGGTAAATGGAACTCGCTCATCGTGCATGGATCAATGGACGTTTCCCGAAACGCCAATCTCAACGACTACGTCGGGAATTCCCTGGTCCGCATAAACCTGCTATCAGTCAAAGCGAATGCTGCGGGGTACCAGCATCATCGCCACAGGCACCATTCCAGGTAGCGAGCACGCGATCGCGGCAGCATCGAGCGCCACGCGACGTGGCGGGAAATGCGACACGCAGCCCAGATGTGCGATGCGTGATTGGCGCGTTTGCGGCAGTGCTCACGCAGGCTATCACTAATAGCGTTTCCAGGCGCTTTCTTCGATTTGTGCCACTCACTGGTGCTGTTCGTTGTGACGCTGAGTTCACGCAACATCAGCTCAGCTCGCTTACTCGAGACTCGAATCTGGTTACTGACTGCTGCCCGATCGTTGAGGTGTTCGAGTCTCGGAGCTATTGGAACGAGAACATTCGGGTGCTGACCCACAGGGTCCCGTTCGAGCACTGCGCGCTGTGAACGGCGTTATAGAAACGCACGAGGCAAAGTGCTGCATATGGCGAGCGGCAAGCGTAAAGGACTATCCTTCGATGACAAGAAAACCCGTTTGTTGGAGCTGTTCAATGAGACTTGCGATTTTTACACGTTAAAGGAGCTGGAGAAAATCGCCCCGAAACTGAAAGGAATCATCACCCAGTCCGTCAAAGATGTGTTACAGTCGCTCGTAGACGATGATCTGGTGAACTCGGATAAATGCGGTGTCCAGACCATTTACTGGTGTTTGCCCTCAGAAGCCGTTGCCAAGAGGCAACGTCGGCTTGATGCGCTGCAACAGCAGCTGGCGGAGAAACGCCAAAAACTGACAGCGCTACAGCGCCAGCTGGTCCAAGTCCAGGCGGGTCGCGAGGACAGCGTTGAGCGTACAGCCGTACTGGAGAGGCTTGCAGCTTGTGAAGCGGCCTGGCGTGAACGGCAACGAACGCTCGAGTCCTATCTCGAGTGCGACCCTGATGTCCTGGCGCAGCGCGAAACCGAAACCAAGACCCTGATTGAACAGGCAAATCGTTGGACCGATAATCTCTACGTCATTCGAAGCTACGTCCAACGAAATCTAGGAGTTGACCTCGACCTATTCGATCAGCAGTTTGAGCTTAAGCCTGCGCTGCAGTATTTGGAGTGAACACGCATGCACAGGGTGCGGTATACCGTGCCTGCGGCCAGCGCTCTACCTCTATGTGTGCGCTGAGCGTTGGGCGGTGCTGCGTTCGCAGGTCGTCGTTTTCGCGATATCATAAGGCTTGCGATGCCTGTAGCGTTAATCGTGCGAAAGCGGATTCGTCACGGGAACTTGACCGAAAGTCGCCTGGTGCGTGCACCGCAACAGCACTCGATCCCGATGCGAAAGATCCTATGCGGTCTGATTCCTTTGTTCGTGGTAAAGGGAAAGCACCGTCAGAGGCTTGGGCCGCTCACGCGCTGCTCCGAGGCAGCCTGCTGCCGTCGTGGTATCGACGGCAGGCTGCGGTGCGATATACGCACTACAGTTGATTCGTGGAACCCCATGATCGCTCAAATACTGTTGAGGAATACCGTTACCGGTGGATGGGTGCACGTCGCTGCAGCCTTGATGGATTGCTCACCCGAAGCACAGCGGTGTGTTCCTGCGGGGTGAGCATCCAGTGCGCGTTCTCCTGGTCACTGATGCATTGTGTTTCTGGACGCAAGGCTGCAGCTTTTCAGCAAGATGCCCAGGCTGATTACGAAACGATTTTCGGGAACGTTCGCTCGACACAAGGCCGCTGGACGCTCTCGAAGCACTGGTCATACCCAGTGAATAATGGAGGCGTTCGAGTCGTCACAGAGAGAGAGAGAGAGAGCTCGCGTGCATGATAGCCGGTGGCATCACACACGAGCTGGGCAATGCTTTTCGATTGCCTCGCCAACTGACGTCCGCTCAGCCTTCTGGACACCATGGCGTGCATCCGACGCTGTTTCGTACGATTGTTTCTATTCGTGTCGCAGCAAGCACCCACGCTCGTGATGCATCGATGTCGCCCGGGATTCAGTCACCGATGGGAATCGTATAGCGCCGATTCCCGTGCGCACTGCCGGCTTTCGTCGACGGAGCGCAGGAGTTCAGGGCGTGTGCGCAACTTCAAGCCCAGCGCCGAAGGCTATCGCGAAACGACGCAAACCTCTCGTCATTTTCTGTTCGAAATCAGTGAAGAACCCGACACTTGCGCGCTTGTTGCCTCCATACGGCCGAAACTGTCGGCGACTCCGGTGCAGTGTCCCGAATTCCCGCTGAGTCTCGCGTGCATCAACTGTTTGGGCGTTTTTGGCACGCTCTGAATGAAACGGACGCAAGCATCGCCCGCTGCTGGATGCAGAGCTCGGAGCGTCGCGATTGGTGCTGATAACAGCATTCCATTTTCTGGTATACCCTCTGGTGCCGATCATTCCCAGCTGCCTACCAGAGAGAATCCCCGGAGATCGAGCAGCTTCATCTGGTTTCTTCCTGGGTCGCTGGCTCCGTGCTCTTGATCTACAGGTACGGCGAGTGCTTCGATGCACCTGGATTCGGGATGCACGAACACCACCATCGCGAAGACGTTGTCTTCATCTGGGCTGAACGGGTGCGAATGAGTCTCTTTGGTAGACGCTGGTCCAGATGCTGCGCAATGTGCATACAGATTGATATTCCGTGCGGTCTTTGACGTCCTCGCAAACACGTCTTCCCGTTTCCTCTCGGTTAACAGCAAGGTGTCTCGCCAGTGCGCTTTGCGGTGTTGCTCGAATGCTTCGTATTGGTCGCAGATATCTGCCGCTGCTCACTACGGTGGTGGTCGTAAAGCTCCATGCAGAAGAGTCTACGATGCGATCATGAGCCTTGGTCTGATATTTGCGGTCTATATCGAACGGACGCAAAAGGTGGCTCGTGCACTCGGACCCCAGGGAGGCAGTCTGTGCTGCTTCTGATGCGAAGGCCTCTCTTCGCTAGCCAGTAGTGGCGCCATCGAGTCTCTTGGCGACCTTTCCCCAGTCTGCAATACGCATTCCTTTCGTTGCATACCTGCCAGAAAAACAAACAAAATCAAACATGGCTATACGTTCCATGTACTTCAAAAGTCATCGCACGTTGAATAACGCGATGCCTGCATCTATCAGCGCACCGCCATAATGAACCAGTGTACACCAGAGCATCTCTTTTATCTAGCAAAAACTCGTGAGTCTTTCAGACTCGCGACGTGCAAGACGACATGGCCTGTAAGTATACCACACACACATACACATACACACAGCAACAACCCCGGCGCTTGGCAATGCCCGCAATCCGTGACCCCTGGCCATACACCCTCAAACAGGTAGACAGCAGCTGCGCTTGTGGCACCAGCGTCAGCGATGTGCGCGCTTCTCTCATCACGCTAGACAAGCATGCTTGCTATATCGCGTCATTACATCTATACCTGCCAACAATCGTTCCACTGTATGCAAGCAGGCGGGGGGGTGTGTGTGCGGGACATCAAGCCTCCGGTTTCTTCTCTGTCTCGCTTGTGCCAGTCGCGCGGTCACAACATCTCCGCTTAAGACCTCATCGCTCCCACCGCAGTCACCCGCAATGTGCGCAGGATAGCGAAACCAGTAAGCGCCAGGCATCGAGTCAGTAAAGTAGCGCCTTCAGCATCACGCTTCGAAGATTCCCCATGAACCCCGAACGCGTCCGCAGTTGTGAACCGCTCGACACGAGGTCGCTGGTCGCCAGCCGTACGCCGCTTGAGTCGAAGGCCACTGCTTCGATCACTGTCGTCGCGTTATCACCAAGTTCGAGCTGCATATCCTCGAAAAGCAGATAAGACGGGGCAGCGTAGTCGTGCTCGGCTGCTAAGTCGATCCCGGTACCGTCCAAGTTCTCGCCAAGTTCAGTCGCTTGAGCCGCTGGTAGTCGCCGAGCTCGACAAGCGAGCTCGCCTACTGTGCGATCTCCGTAAATCAAAAGCTCCCAGGTCTCCGGAGTTGCACCTTGCACCTGCTCATACCGAAACGTACACGTCGTTGCCGGGTTCGGAGGTGTATCGAGCGAGACACGGTGCGTACCGCCTCTGCGCGGGTGGACCACAAACACAGTGCGTCTCGCTCGAACGTCGTTGGAGCTGAAGCCGTGCACCTCACTGGGCACAAACTCAAGAAGTACCGCAAACCCGAGAAACAGAAGGAGAGAAACGCGCTGCACGTGTCGCAAACACATGAGGTTCACCGCGTTTCAATAGAGAACGCGGATGCCACGAAACAGCTGCGGGCGGTACTCTCCGTACCGCACCAGCCTAAGCGGTTTATGGTGTGTGTGTGTGTGTACTGGGAGCAGGACGTTTCTCCTAGGTTTTGTAGAGACGCTTCGGACTAGAAGAGCGCTTCGATAAGGGACTGGCGTAAGACCTGCGCTGGCAACAAGCTTCGGCATCACGAGGACAAGTCTGAGCGCCAAACGGCTCATTCTGGGTTCTGCTGCACACCCGGGGAACGCCATAGATGAAAGCGTTTCACTTGGAACGAATGATATAGGCACATCGCGTTCATTGTTAGTGACTCGGGCGGTTCACAGGCGCTCCAGCAAAGCTCGATGCATCCTAGCTTTCGTTTCCAGCGGAACGGAGGCAACGTCCGCGTCCCGTAGCGTAGGCGTGCTCTACAAGTTCCTCCAGGCACTGAAGCGTACACGCTCTTGGACTGGTGCTGAACACGCGTGGACGTCGCTCCGCGGATGCCACTGGGGAGCTCGGATCCATTTCCAGCGCTCTGGTGATACCGGATAGCCTCGCAGCCGATGGCAAGCGCTGGGATCCAGGGAGCCCCCGGACGCTTGCAATACCCCTGCCTGCGTACCGTGCCCCAGGATACACGCGCATCGCTCCTGTAAGAGGCGCTGTGTACGCTCGAGAAGAAACACAGCTCTGAGCGTCGCAGCCCGAGCGCCTGTAGCACCTGGACGGTTCCCAAGGCAGCGTTTGTAGAGCGGCCCCTGCCGCAGTGCTGCGTTTCAGAACTGGTACCGGTTTCTCGCAAGAGCGTGTGCCGCGCTTGGTCGCTCCAGCTCAACTGTCGTTCACCGAGCAGCTCCCGCAGTCGTTCTCAGTTCAAATACTGACGGCAATTGGGTGCTCCACACAAACATGGTACCTTCTCGGAGGCATCATCCTCAATATCAAAATTGTAGTCGTAGGTAATCTCCTCGCCCACACAGATCGAACGCTTGCTGTAAAACAGAATATGGGATGCACCACCGAGTTGCACGATTCGGGCGATCGCGTTCGGATCGCAGCTGTGGTTCACGAAACGGGCAACGCTTCCAATGTGGGTTGCATCAACAACGGTATCCGCGTCGATACGAAACATGAACGAGTCGCCCATGCCCTGCTGGCGGTAAGCACGTTCGCGTAGGTCGGCCACAGCAGAGCGTACCAGCTCCCCGCGGTATTCAATGATGTAGTCACCGGCGGGGATGTCCTCGAGCGCCCACAAGCCGTAGCCATGAATCCCAGAGCGGTAGAAGCGCAGGAATCGTTCGCGCTGTTGCAGATAGAGTACGGTCTGTTCACGATCACTGACCGCAGAGAGGAGCTGGCGTTGCTCGACGCGGGTACCACGCAGGCTGCCGGTGGCACTCCAGCGCCGGGCCTCATCCGCCGGAATAATGACTTGTTTCGGCGGACGCCAACGGAATGCCTTGAGCTCACGCGAAAACGCCGCATAGCCTTCAGTTCGCGCGCAGCCGGTGGAGTTTGCTGGCGGCTCTGGTTCCTGCAGCTTCTGCTTGATACATATTCCATGCGTATCGAACAAGGTTTCCAGATACGGGCTCCAGTGCTCGCGGTAGCGCGTAGCGATATCGCTTTTGTCTTGGTCCAGGGTACTGACGATCGAAGCGCTCAGCTGAGGCGGCACATCGTCCGTCGGTTGGAAGCAGCACTCTAAAACTCTTTGCAGGTACACCTGGTCCTCGTCGGGCGCCACATCTTCCAAGAGCGATACAGAGAGCGAGTCGTGTGCAGCGCGATCGAGTGACGATCGCGAAGATAAACGGGCCAGTTCTGCCACCGCAGATGAGGCACTCGCTCCCTTCTCGACTGCTGACTGCGGGTCGGGGGGTGCTCCTGGCTCGGACCCCGGCGAGCGTCGCGAACGCTGCCTCATCGCCAGCTCGGGTAGTACGTCCAGCGAAACGGATCCCATTCGCGGAGGTTTGGCTGCTTTGTCGCCACCGGATTCGAGTCGTTGACGGGCGAGCTTTTCACGCATGCGGGCCTCGAACGTCTCCATGACTTGTTGTGCAACCTTATCGAGAATCTCGCGATGCAGATCCCGCAGAAGTGCATGACGCACTTGCCCTTCGAAGATGTCGCCAATCGCATCCAGGAGTTCCAGGCGCGTCGCAAAGGAACGCTCAGCCCTCATGAGCGTCACCTCGTGGATTCCGGAGCCGTCCTCTGCGAGTGTTACCCGGCAAGCCTCGAACAGAATGCTACAACCGAGCAGCTCCTGGTTACGACTGCGAAGCCAACGTGTAAAGCGATACAAATCGGCGGCGTCAGCGAAAAGGACGTACCAGAAGGGCGCTCGAGCGACAGTTCGCACAGAACAGGGAGCGCTCGCCAACGCCTCATTAAGTTCATAGTGCGGTGTATTGAACGGTAGCGTGCTCAGACGCACCGCGTGAATCTCAGTGGAAACCAAGAAGTTTGTCGGACAGACCGGTTTTGCTGCATTGTATAAAGTGCGGTCTCCGGCGACGCGTCCCCGTACGGCAGCGTCCTCGGTAACGCCTGACGGCGCATTGGTGCAGCTGCGTCCTCTTTCTGAAAGTCGCTTCCAAGATGGATGCCCAGATGCCTCCGAATGGACCAGTCGCCCATTTGCACCCATCGACGCTCTCGACAAGAGTCCCTGGGCATGTCCTGCGCCCTCTACAGCGTCATCCCTGACGTTTCCAATTTCGGGACGCGAACCGGACGCCACTGCCTGGTCGCCAACACACGAGACTCGAACACGCTTCCCCATGATCATGTGCTGATCCATGTGAGCTGCAGCTTCTAGCGCCTGCTCCCTCGTTCTGAAGTACATGAGGAACGTACGGGTTTGCGATTCCGCTTCGGTCGACGTTACCGCTGACTCGCTGGCATCGCGCTTCCCAGGCTCTGCACATCCTTTGATCCGAAGAATCTTACCGAATCGTCGAAACGCCGACATGAGTACGGATCTCGGCGTCTTTACCGGAACGCCCGCCACTTGAATGACCCTGGCATCTTCGGATAAGCTGCCACCAGCGGTTGGTGCCCCTGTTCGGGCCACGCTGACCCCCGATTCAGTACGGGAGGCATTCCCGGCGATCGTACCTCGTGCTGTTGCTGAGCGGTACGCATCCAGACCCGAAACCGACCTGTCAGCGTGATTTGGGCGCTCCCTATCCAGTTCGGGTGCGTCAGCGAATGCACGGCGACTCGCGTCATTCACCAGAGACGCTTGCACGCTCCGTACGAGACCATGACGCCCAGCGCAAGTCGCTCGTTGCCGAGGGTCGCGTTCGTCTCGTGAAGCATATCGAGTCACAGCAGCGTGCTGTGCGCTGCTTGCAGTCATTACTGGGCTGGTACGTTGCTGATCTGACGCCAAAATCAGTCGATCGTCAGGTCCCTGTACACCAAGAGTATCGGCTCTAGCGCCATTCGCCGCCGGACTAGCGCCTTGCTGGTCGGACGTCAAACTCAATCGATCAGCAGGTCGCTGGCTAGCGTGGGGAACGCCACGAGCACCGGCAGCTGCATCTAGCGCCTGTGCTTCAACAGGCCGACGATGCTTCTCCAGTTGTGCTCGTTGCTCCTGCTCCCAGCGGTTCCTTCTATCGATTAACGCTCGTCGTCGAGCGGCAGCCGTATCTCCGCCTGGATCAACAAACACTTGTATTCGAGAGCCCATGAGTATTTTGTTGTGCATTTCACGAAGCGCTTGACGGCACGCGTCTTTGGACTTCATGCGGATGCTCGCAAATCCCATGGGGGTGCCCCGCTCGTCGCAATGCACGAGCGCCTGCTCTACGGGACCGTAGCGCCCAAACTGGGCTACAAGGTAGGCTTCTGTTATCGCCCTATTCAGATGCAAAACGATCAATGTTCGTTCATCATTCGCATCATTCGCGTCTGACGGAAACGCGGGAAGAAGGCGAAGCCTGCAATGTCCCGTTCCCAACGAGTCGGGGTGCTTGCGCGGGTCGCAGGGTCTCAGCTGTACGTCCGCCTCCGCCTCTGCCTGCGATTTTGGCGCTGTATGCACTGACAGCCTCCTCGTGCTAGTGAGGAAACCCTCTACTGAGAACTGACGGCCCGCCTGAGCCGGAAAAGCCGAACCCTCCACGGGCTCCCGCTCCGGCACGACGGTAGAGCCGGCCAGGGCACCTGCCCATGCGTCGAAACGCAGACGCCACGCAGCAGCGCCTACCGGCAGCAAGAATGCGTACTCGGGACCGTCCCAGCCTTCGACATGTCCGTGAAGCTCCTGCACAGCAGGTCTTCGTTTTCGTTTCGCGACCGACATGGTATGCTCGGCTGGTCGGTGCTGACACAGCCGCCTCCCAGAGCGTCGTAACCAACGAGCTCTGGAACCACGTTTGGATGACGCTGACAATGATGAGCGACTGATGCGAACGTTGCTTCGCCTGACCCTGAGTGCTGGTCAGCTTTGAAACCCAGTACAACCTAGCAACACGACAGTGTACGATGTTTCGCTTTCCCAGCAGATCAGTGAGCGATCCTCGTGAAGCTGGGATCGCGCGGGCACTTGCCGGCATTTCGAGGTGTTGCGGTTTCTGGGCGGGGAAGCGGGTGCCCTGAGGCCAAGCGCCCTAAAGAGCAGGTGTCGTGGAGCAATTTCTCGTTTTCGGACGCTTTGAAGCTTAGGGTCATGCAACCGCAGCTGTAACTTGCGTTGGATGCAGGCTCAACGTAACACTTGCGGAGGTGAAGGGCGTTGCGCACTAGCAGTTGCCAAGTCTGGGACTGGCGCTTCACGCACGTATGGAGCGCTCACGGATCGGATGATGGTACGAAATTGAGGCCCCCGGAAGTAAGGACTCCATCCGTTGACGTCACGCGCTCGTTCGAGGTTCCGGTTCGGGATACCTGATAGACTACTGTTCGGGCGTGGAGATGACGTACCTCTTGCCAACTGGACGTGAACTGGGGAAGCAGCGCGACTCTGGAGGCAGCGGACGCTTCGGGTTGCGCTCCAGCTAGCAGCCCTAGACATACAACGGACTAGAGTGCGATGGGATACTAGCTGGCCGCTGACCCCCACGAGTTTGCGCATAGTTGGCCAGCTCTACGCTCGCTGCTTTCTAGCGAGCAACTGCTAGCCAGCACGAGCCTCTGCATCCGCTGCAAAAGCATACCGCGAATCCTGCGGCAATTTTTGCTTTAGGGTATCGTGCCCATGCAATGAATCGGTAATCTGCGAGACCTCGACGATGATCGACACCCACGGTTGCAATCGTCGTCGTGTCCGGACCCATACGTTCCATAAACATGAACGAGGCTTCTCTTCGGGGGATCGTAGCTTGTTGCCCCCGCGGTGTCCTACGATGCTGCGTCTACCGCGTGTCCTCTGGCGGTGTTTGCTCGCCGGGTCGCACTCCATGGGACGTTTCGCCTCCTTCACCGACGCACCGGTTGACATGTTCGCGCGTGCCAACGATGCGGTATTAGCAATGCAGGTACGTCATTGAAGGTAGCACCCTAGTCCGTTGCTTCCTGGAAAAGCAGACAAGCATTCGCACCAAATCCCTGGATGTCGATACGCATCGTGCACTGGTGGATGCCAGGCGTTGGATGCATCGATCCTGGGGCAGAGGAACACGTGCACCAGAGCTTATGGTAGTTCCCGGTACGGTCTTATGCACGGGACAGGCGCATCAACGCTTTCCTCGAATGTTTTCTTCTTCGATTGCGCCCACTAGTCTGGACACAGCTTCAAGTTCATTTCATTGAAAGTGACCTCAGTCAGCGAGTGGAGCTCGTTTCCAAACGGTTCTTGCGCAACCGCCACTAGAGAAGCCTTCGGCTCAGCGGCGACCGCCGCGACTCTGGTGACGGCGACGCCTGCGAACCGAGCAGTCTGAAGCCGTAGAAGCAGCACCGTCGTTTGTCTAGCGACGCCTGCGTCCGAGGCCGGTCAAGCCGTTTCCAGACCCGCTTGGATAGAGCTAGAACTGGTGATCTTTCGTAGTCTTTAACAGGGCTTCCTTTTGCGTGCGGCGGGTTGCTAGCAAGGCGCTGCGAGGCTTGGTCGGGCGCACCACAGAGCCGTCCAGACGGCCGGTCTGAGTGATCTGGACGCTTCTCGGATGCAACGAAACTTTTACGGGCTCGCTTTCCAGGTATGGGGCGCGAATACCAACGTTGGAAAGACGTTGGTTTGTGCAGCGCTCGCCCGAGCTCACTTGCGAGACAGCGACCGAGCTAGGGGAGCACTGCTTTACCTCAAGCCGCTGCAGACGGGGTTTCCTTCCGATCACGACGCTCGATTCGTATTCAGACAAGCCCTGGGAACGGATACCCGCATCAACGAACCAGAAAATGCTCTGGAATATGTGTCCAGAGAGCACGCTTTTTCATGCCGGACGCTGTACGCGTGGAGGCTAGCGCGTTCCCCACAGGAGGCAGCAGCAGCTGCTACTGCCGGGGAGCCGTTCTCACATGCTTCGCTCCAGCGACCCGCGGGAGGTCTGGCATCTCCCGAACTAGACTCGTCCACGGTGTTGGAGCATATCGAGAATGCACTAAAAAACGCAGGGCTTTCGCTGTTCATGGTTGAAACAGCGGGTGGTGTGTTGTCTCCGGTGAGCGCCAGCGGCACGCTCCAGGCGGACTTTTATCGCGCGGTACGGCTACCTGGCGTCCTTGTTGGTGATGCACGACTAGGAGGTATATCGACGACGCTCGCCGCATATGAAGCTTTGCGAAGCCGTGGTTATGATGTCCCGGCCATTGTATTCGGCATGGGCCCCGGACTCGAGAGCGCTGATCGCAATGCTGCCGCTATCCGCGCTCAGCTGGACCCAGAAGAGACGCCCATTGTGGAGCCTTATTTGCGAGTCTTTGATGCGCATGCGCAGGCATCTGTAGCACAGCCAGCACAAGGCTCGGTGTCCGTCGACGAAACTGCTCAACGATTCATAGAGCATCTCCGACACTGGTGGTGTCGTCGCGCGATACGCTGGCAAGATATGCTTCGCGAGAGCGACCAAGTGCTGTGGTGGCCTTTCACGCAACACCAGGCACGGCGAATGCCGTCTGCATCCGAGGAGCGAGCACAGACGACGCTCATTGACTCGGCTTACGGCGACGATTATACGATTATCAAATCGGTCAAGCGCGACGTCTCTGGAATGAGTCCACAGAAAAGAACGTCATCGAGTGAGCTCACTCAAGAGCGTTGGTTCGATGGCTGCGGCTCCTGGTGGACGCAGTCAGTCGGACACGGTCACCCGACGCTAAACCGATCGATAGGGAATGCGCTGGGACGCTACGGCCACGTTATGTTCCCCGAGTGCGTTCACGAGCCAGCTTGGCTGCTCAGCAAGCGCCTCCTAAACAGCGTCGGGAATGGCTGGGCGTCTCGTGTTTTCTTCTCGGATAACGGGAGTACTGCGATGGAGATCGGTCTGAAGATGGCATTTCGCCTCGCTCAGAAACGAGGGCTCTTCGACCTGTCACGCGCCTCGGATGTCGGCATTGTCGGCCTCGAGGGGAGCTACCACGGGGACACCCTGGGCGCCATGGACTGCTCACCGTCGTCCACCTTTAACCATCTTCAAACGCCCTGGTATCGAGGCCGGGGCCTTTTCCTCAAACCGCCATACTGTGCGATCTGGAACGGTGACTGGCAGCCAGATGCACCGCAAGGCTTGGACGCTGCTGCCCAGCGACGACGTCACGAGCGATATCGCGAGTACCACCGCAGCATTGCAGAGGAACTAGCGCGACACGAATCGATGCCACTGGGCGCTTTGGTTCTCGAGCCAGTGGTACAGGGCGCCGGTGGCATGCGTATCATCGACGTCGTATATCAACAAGCGCTGATCGATGCTTGTCGGCAGCGGGCAATCCCGGTCGTTTTCGATGAGGTTTTCACGGCCTTCTGGCGGCTTGGCGCCCTCACTGGTGCCAGCATTCTCGATCGTGAGCCCGACATTGCCGCATATGGCAAGTTGCTCACCGGCGGTGCGCTCCCGTTGGCTGTTACCCTGTCGTCTGAGGAGGTGTTTACTGCATTTTTGGGGGAAAAGCGAGCCGACGCTCTCCTCCACGGACACTCGTACTCTGCGTATCCGGCGGGATGCGCAGCGGCGAACGCAGCCCTCTCCATCTATGAGCGGCTAACCTCCGCGGAGACGCGCGTGTTCGACGGTGCGTTGCTGGCACCCGTGAGAGCGCTCTCAACCAAACCTGGTGTTGGTGCGGTGTCTGCGATTGGAAGCGTGTTGGCTGTGCAACTCACACCGCTGACCTCAGCTGAACAGGCGGACGAGCGGCTTCTTGCAGCCCGTCAGACGCGAGTGCTGAGCATTGCTCGCCAGCAGCATGGCATCTACCTGCGACCGCTGGGCACCACGGTATACGCGCTGGTAGCTCCAGCGCAGACGCCGCTCCATCGGGCAGCAGACCTGGTTCGGGCTCTAGACCGGGCACTCGACTTGGCAGCTGTTTCAAAAGAGACGGCGAATGCCGCGACAGTGACTCCTATTGTTTGAAAGCAGGTAACCTGGTTTATGAAGTAGGATTTATGATTTGAATCGAGGCGATCGGGACGCGGATACGCTAGGACACCCGTGTTCGTACGAAATGGAGCGGGCTCATTTTGCGAACAAGGGCATACGCGCTAAAGTTTGAATCTTTTCCCATTATTTTCATAATGAGGATTTTCAGGCTTTTTTTCTGTGACTGGTTCAGAGTCATCTCTTTTACCTCTGGAGTGTAGTACGCTGGACGCTCTGGTCCTTCCGGCTTCTTTGTCAGCTGGTGAAGGATGTTGCCGGCAACATTGGAGTCAGTATTTGGCTGCTTCCGGCTTCGGGGGACGCACTGGATGCGTAGGTCGGCGTTGCGGTCTACTTTTCGCTTGGTATGCTCATCTGTTGCGTATACGAAAGAGGTTTGCCGTATGCGGCGATGCCAGCCGACTGCGGTCGAATGTTCGCACGCGTACACCATGCTGCCACTCCGGGGAGCCATGCTGTCGAGTGTGAGCGCTTGCTTCATCGATTGTTACACGTTACTGACGGGTATAGAAGGGCATTGTCTATACCTGTCTCGGTTTGCGTGCCCGATACCGTACCCTATACGCACGGGCTACTTGCAGATGATGCTCTCGGCACGTACGCTCTCTGCTGCAAATGCAAGCGCACACTGTTCCATTCGATAAAGTATTTGTGGAACTCGGTAATGTTCGTGATGGAACAAATACTGCGATGAAAATCCAGGAAAGAAAACAGATCGACATCTATCGAGCTGGCCATTGCTTGTATCGTGCGACGCGATGACGCACGCTCCACTAGAAGCGATTGCTGCGAAGAGAACGTCCAAGTCCAAGACCGTTCGAAATGCAAAAGGAAAAGACGCGAGTCCCCGCGAGCACATCCTGTGAGACGTATCAAGATGCTGTCGAATGCCAGTGCGTCGTTCACCACAACGAGAGGGGCATTGGCCATTCGAACGCAGCGGATTGTTGGACGTGACACATTCAGTGATGACTCGCCATGAACCAGTGCAGAATTCGCTAGCAGGCGAAGACGAAATGCTTTTCGTGTCCATGTAAAGGTGGGAATTTTCTGCACTTATTCGCTGCCTCGATACAGAAAGATTCCGGGCATGAAAATGCGTGATTCCGGCATGCGATACCTACGGAATGCAGAAGAGCAGCGGCTTGCACGTTCGCATTGGATGAGGATACAGGCCAATTCACGAATATGTATTCGAGGTTGTCGTGAACCACCTCGATTCCTGTATCGAAACGAGTGCCGGCAGCAAAGCGGTGAGCGAACCACTCCGAAAAAAAGACCAGGGGTCCTCGAACGACGTATGCATCCGTAAGCGCTTATGGATGGATTGGGAGTTTCGAGGCTATGCTTTTGAACAAGTCGCTGAAATATTGACGGGCAGAACGAATGCGAGCAGTTCACTGCTCCTTTTTAATCTGATATCTGCGTACAACCTCAAGGTTCGAGGAAGTTTTGCCAGGCCTTGTGCTCGCTTGCCTCTTTTTCCGCTCAGGGCTTTTGTCCAACGGAACAGCTCCACACACCAGGGGTCGCTGGTCGTGCGACGAGTGGAGCCTACCCCGACGGAGCCTCCATCATCATCATCATCATCATCAACGATCAACAGGTTTCGACGAGCACGCTTTCGCCAGCAGAACGCTTACAGCAGCGGTATGCAACTCGCACTGAGGCATAATAGTGCGTCTCACGGTTGTCTTCGAACACTGGACAGGAGCGGTGGATGTCTGACGCCTTTCGCACCCGCTAGCAGGCCTTCAACGAGTAGCAAAAGTATAGCGTCTGGCGCAACTGTAAAACCCGTCACTCGTACTGCGAGGTTCGGTTCGTGGTCACTCCAGAGCGCTTCTTTCCAATAGTTATTGCGCGACCTTTACTGATCGTCGTCTATCAAGATCATCCAGATGAAGTCTTCGTCAACACTCACGGACGTTGCATACCCAGTCCGGCGACTCGACGTCAACGTTGCTGCAGTCCAGCACACAGACGTTTTCGAGGGACGTCCATTCCAGTAACGCCCGAATTTTTGTCCTTGACGCTGTGCTGCTTGTCAAGCGCTGTTTTCGTATTCGGGCTTTGCTTGGATCAGTGACTTGCACTTGTTCATGTGGCAAGCGCTCCGCCAGGAAGCTTTTAACAGAGCCATTGAGGCACGTAAACGAGCCGAGAAGGTCGCAGAAGCCGCTCGCGAGTTACTAGAGGATGCGCGTGCAGCTCTCGAGGTCGCAGACGAGGATGACACGGAAAGCCCGGAGGAAGCTTCCGTGTCGAAAGCAATGAAGCAAGCAACTTCTCTGCAGAGTAGCGTAGTACTACCGCTTCGAGCGGGTGACGCCCTCACTCGATCCAACAAGCCAGCGAAGAACCCCATAAGGCCAGTGGAACTGCAAACAGAGACGTATCCGCGGGAGCACCGATCGCCAGCTACGACCACGGACGACAAGAACGGTTCGAGTCAAGCTGCTTCGATCGTACCGGCTCTTGTCCAGCTTCCAAAGGCCGCAAGTGCGGAACCAGAAGGCGCAGGGTCCACGTTGCGGCGACCAAAACGTCGTGTCCTTGGTGCTCGACCTCTGGGCGCGTCGGCAGTGAAAAGCAGCGCTGACGAGGCACCGCTGGTCGCCGACCACGCAAGTCCGAACGCTGCGACAGCCGGAGCAAGTCTGGCAGATGCACCGCCCAGTGACTTGCAGGCCACGAAGCGCGCATCAGGTACACCTGTGAGTGAGCGGCAAGTGAGCCCACGAGCTGCATTGAAGTCGTCCGTGGTAGCTGGGCAGGTAGCACATCGTGCCTCACCGGATGATGCTTGGCAAGCGCCCTACAATGAAACCGCGTGGCAAAGTCGAGGCCCTGAGGGCGACGCACAGGCCGCTATCGACCACTCTAGTGGTTATCGCACTGCTCCAGGCAAACTTCCCGATGTGCAGCTCAAGTTGAAACCAGCTGATGAGCATGCTGTCTCGGATATGGAGAGGTTTATGCCGCTCGAACGCAAAGAGGCAGCTCAGCGAGCGCAAGGTTCAGCGGCGATTCACGCACATCTATCTACTGTGCAGGGGCAAGCGCCTGGCAATGCGTTCTATTTCGATTCAAAAGCACCACCTGTCTCATCGGAAACCACACATACATTCGAGCAAGAAGGTTCTTCTGTGAAAAGCGTCAGCCCACAACAGACTGAAACCAATACGATTGCAAGGAGGCAGGCTCAGCTTGCGAACCGGCCGATATCGGATGCCACCGCCAAGGGCGATCCAGACCTGGCCCGCCATGATGAGACCCTGCAGGCGAGCATGCCGACAACTGACTCGATTACCATGATGGACAGCGAGCAAGTATTCCATACAGGTACTCACGCGGATCCAATTCGCTCTGCAAAGTCCAGTCGGGCACATGGCGGATCCGATCAGCATCCACCTGAACCTAGCGCCCCCGAAACTGGAGAAGCATTGGCAATAAAGATTGCAGCAGCCGGAGCCGGCACAGGAAAGAGCGCTACGCCGCCGGTGTCACCAGGAGCGGTGCTGGATGAGCCGCCCTTAATCCATACTCCTTCGCCATTGGCTGTTCATGAGGCGCAAGCAGCGGTATCGAAGGAGCCGCTCCTGACCCCAAGCACCTTACCATCGACGGTACCTGAGGCGGCCGCAGCATCTGAAGCGCAAGAAGCCCAGCTTGACACGGAGGGATCGCGAGACATTACTGCAGCGATAGGAGAATCTGCATCCGTGATGTCGACGGAAACCGCTGCAGGTCATTCGGAAGGATCCACCCGGGTAGCAGGGAGCTCGTCTCCGCGGGATGCAAGGATGCTGTCGAGCGCTTCGCCCAGCGAACCCGAGGCGCTGCGCGCTCCTGAAACCCGGTCGATGACACCGCCAACGGCAGCGGCAGCAGCTCTAGACCCAGCGATAGACAGGGCGTCAGCCGCAGTGGCTGCTGTGCGGCTTCCAGGCATCGGAAGTGCCTCAGTTGCTGTTGAGTCGCCAGCTGCAGCAACGTCCTCGAACGCGCGCACCGTTGATCTACAGGCTGGATCGCTCGCCAGCGCTGATGAGGAATTGTCTTATCTGCTTCCAGAGAGCAGTATTCCGGTTGCTGGCCCGTTTTTTGGCAATGATAGCGGATCGGATCGTTTGGAGGACTCAACAATGACCCGGGAGCAGGTGCCGCAGTCGCCGGGAGTCTCGTCACCACCGGGGCAAGGCTCAACGACGCCTTCGGCCCGCGTCCAAAGTCCAGTCTCTGGTGTTGCGTCCATTGCATCTGGCGGGAGCAGTTGTGATCGCTTAGCAGCAGCTGAAGATTCCACAGCATGGATCACCGAGCGTCGGCGAGCAGCGGATGGAACACTGCATTCCGTCCCTGGCTCTAGCAGACTCACTTTTGAGAGCGAGATGGCTTTTCGGACTGCCGCCTATGTCGCAGAGACAAGCGCCGAGCACCTGCGCAGTGCTCCCGAAACGCAGCGGCCGCGTCTCGAAGCAGCCTCCACTGCAGCACAATCCGACGATCGGGCGATATCACCTCCAGCGGGTGCCTCCGAACAGCATCTGTCCCGCGAGGAAAGCGTCGAGGCCGCAACACACACCAGTGAGCGAGTACAGGGCTCGGATGTCGGCACTAGCCCGAGTGCTGGACACGAAAGCGAGCGCGTTATCGGTCATCAAGACGAAATTGCAAGTATCGCAGCGCGTTACGCAGCTGCTCAAAAAGAGGCTGAGCACTGGGCTGTGCGGTATGAGGCACTCCACGCCGAGTACATCCTCCTACAAACTGAAGTAGAGAAGCTTCGTGAACACTGCTTAGAACAGGAATCCAATACAGAGTCACTGGAGGAGGCGCTCGAACAAGCACTCGAACAGTTGCGCATCGCCAAGGAGGAGCAGGAGGCGAGCCGCCGTGCGGAGACATCTGCGTCCACCAAGATGGTGGACCTGCAGCGGTCCATGGCATCCTTGGAGAAGCGTCTGCTTGAGTTTGAAGAACGGGAACGGCGACTTACGACGGCGCTCACGGCGATGCAGCAGTCTCACGAGGCCGCCCTGGCACGCAATCAAGAACAGCACCGCACGCAGCTCAGCGAAATAGAGCGTCGTTTACTGCGGAGCGAGTTGGCTTTGCAGGAAAAAGATACGGAGTTGTCTGCATTGCGTGCGCGCCTCGAACAAACAGAGGCAGAGCTCGTGGCTGCCCGAGCGGAGAACGCGCAGCTGACCGACACATTGGCCGAATGCCGAGCGACACTCGAGGAGGCTCAGACTCGAGTTGCACGTCTCTCCCAGGAACGGAACTGGTGGAAGATGCTGATGCTGAGGCAACGATACCGGCCTTTGATTGATCCTGTCATCGGGGATAGCTCCAGCGAGCACCCGGTCTATTTCAATGCCGAAAGCGGAAAACGCCTCGCTTTGGGCGAGCAGGGAGACGGGAGCGCAGATATGCAGCAGCAGCAGCAGCAGCAGCAAGAGCCCCTTGTTCCCGAGCTTTTGGATGTCGATCAGGTTATTGAAAGCACGGCGGCTGACGAACCCGTTGACAGACCTTTTCTCCGCCAGCTGCTGCTGGTGTTTCTGCTGAGCGAGAAAGCAAACCAGCGTCGTGAAGCGCTGGACCTGCTCCTGCGAATGCTCCAATGTACGGAGGCGGAACGTTCGCAAGCCCTCGGACGCGTATGGCCACGTTCGAACGCCGTATCGCTCGGTCGCGAGTTTGTGCGTTTTCTGTTGCGCGAAACAGAACCCGATCCTCAGCGTGACACCGACACTGGGAACCTGGAAACCGTACCTTCCAACCGGGCTGTCAGCGACGATGGAAGCACAGCGCAGCGATAACGCACTGGATGGCGCTGAGGCAGCGCTCGTATTCACGGAATGCAGGAGCAGTACGCGCTTTACGAGAAGCTGACGCCCTGTGCGAACGTACCTAGCGTGCACGAGGTATGATCCGTGGCACACGCAGCAGACGACGCCTCGGTAGCTGCGTCGCATTGTGCACAGTCCAATGGTGTGCGTTGATGGTCGCAGCGAGCGCTCGCGTGATGCCTAACGCCTCGGAGGCTGCTGGACTATGCTCCAGTTCTCTAAAGGAATGCTTTTCGGGATGTTGTTGAACTCGGAAGCATCTGTACTGCAGACGACGTCCGCACTCTTTCAAGCAGAAACGTTGGTGTACCCGCGGCTATCCGGTGAGTAGCATCGATCCTGGGAGCATAAAGGAGATCTCGTTACGTGCAATCGATGGATCCAAGTGGAGGCAAATGCCCTCTTGCATAGAAAATGAACCTGTCTCTTTAGGTACAATATGCTCCATAGAGGTATCTAAACGGTCATTCTTTGAAGCACTGGCCAGCGATCTTTGGCATCTCGGACAAACCTATCCCCGTAGGAACAATAGATACAAAAGAGGTACCTAAAAAAGTCATTGATCACAGCGCCGATTCAAATTCCTCTGCACTGCAGCTGCGCGCTGGGGTTGCCCACGACGCCTCGAATGGAGGAGGCTATTGAAGCTTTACACGCGGCCTGGGAACGCCTAGAGAGAGACGTATCGTTGCTAGAGCATCGAGTCGCTCAAGAACTCCTGCGTCGTGATGGGGATCGTGCGCTCCCTGATCCCGTGCGCCTGATCGAAAGGCTATACGATCTGCAGCGCGCGTTTCCCGCTCTCCGTGCACACTGGGAGCGCACAGTGGCCCTCAAACACGACCTAATATCTATTACGCAAGCCATTTTATTCAAAAATCGCGAAGAAATACAAAAGGCTATCCGAGAGCTGGAAGACGAGGGGATACTGCCGGAGCGCGCACCAAACCTAGACGAGCGGCTTGCCGACCCGCTTTCTCAGTTCGGAGCGAGCTACCGACAGTGGCAAGCGGCCATGACCCAGTCGATTCGAATTTGGGAGCGCTTGGACGGAGAGACGCCACAGAATGGTATAAGTTGTTCTGGAGCAGGAACGGGTACGTTCACGGTGCCGGACCTGTCGCTTGTAGACGCCGCTACTGAATCGCTTCCATTAGCCATGGTTCAGGCTGGCCTCGTATTTGATGCCGCTGACACGGGTCCAGTTACCGTACTCAACGATGGAAACGACGAGAACGATCAACCCGACAACAATAGCAAATCCAGCGATGCATTCGAGTCTGCATCACATGAAACATCCGCAGCACACAAGTATGAGCCGCCTTCCATGCAGCCCGAAGCGGATACCCCCGATTCATGGTCGATGGATGGATTCGTGCCCATCGCTAAGGCGGCTTTCCAACGCTTACCGCTGTTATTACGTCGTCGAGTCACATCCCTGGATGCGCTGAACCAAGCGTATGAAAAACTGTTCTGCGCACTCCACGAACGAGGGCGTACAGCGCTCAGTGATGCCGAAGCCGTCGAGCTCCTGGGTCATCAAGCAAGCGAACAGCTGGAAGTGCTCCGGGCACTTGCCGTCCTGCGAAAAATGCGGGAAGGTTGGATCCTCGCCACTGCAAGCAGTGACGCTTTCATCCGTCATCGGCCACACTCCGTGCAGGTGCCGTTTCCGAAACCCCAGCAGGATGCACACAACTCGCGACCGAGGTCGCTCCCCGTGCCGCACGGCGCGGTGCTGAACCATGCTCACTGCGAGTTCGTACAGGATACGAGTGCCAAGTCGGATCAGCGTTCCACTAGACCGAGCCCAGGTTCGCACACTTCGCAGCGAGCGCTGCCCCAAGCGCCCCAACAGAGCGAGCGTACGCGAGGAACTCGGCGCCGATCCTCGACCTGTCGAGTTTCCCGAAATCCCCTTGATAATGTTGCCATAATGTAAAACACAGAATGTCGATACCGAATGCGTCATGAACGAAACGCGCATCCTCATCGACACTTTGCTATACAGGCAGCTCCAATACCGACAAAATGCCAAGTTGATCGATACCGAATCTGATCTCCGGAAAGGCTTTCTGACTATCAAGTACTCGAGTTGCATTGTCGGTACCGAACCCAGATCCATAAGCTTTATTTCGTCTGAGGCATCGTGTTCACGACGTAGGACTGCGGCGTCGCGTCCATAGCTCGCGACACGAAGCATCGTTGCGCCCGAGTGCAGTGTGCGGAGCGATCACTGAATCATTTTGCAAAGCGACTTTCGAGGCACGTTCACTGCATCCCAGGCTGCCTACGGCTATCGATATTGCGCATGGCGACTTGCAACACTGTCGCCACCAGAGCCATCACCCCGAGACGAAACTCCAGGAATAGGCGCATTGTCGCCGCTGGTGCTCCAAAGCGCGGACTTCCGGGCTAGCTTCCGAGCTGTCGCTGTCCGCTGTGCCGGTGTCATCGCTTCCCAGTCGGGCTGTACATCATCAAACCAAATAGGCCCGAGTACTTGCTTGCTTCGCGGGTCGACGCAGTCGTCATCGGTGCACGTCACACACCCGGTCACCGACGACGGGTGGAACAAACGCCTCAATGCTGGCGTGGCTGCACGAGCACCTTCGCTCAGGCGGCGTTTTCGCAGCGGAACTCGGCAGATGGCATGACTGCGAGCCGCAGTGCACCGTGATATCGCCCAGAGCGAGCAGAGCGCTCGGTAACCGCGTCGGCGCCACTTGGCGATCAGGTCTCCGTCAGCGATGCGGTATCGCACGAGGTAAGCGTAAGTCGCTCTGCTCAACGTGCGCTCCCTGAACCGCTTTTCGTAAATCAATCGATTCTGCTCATAGTGAATGCGATGAAGCGGCCACAACAGCCGCTCTGAGCTTGTCGTTCGCTGCTCGAGAAACTGGTGGCGCACTTGTTCACAACGGTCCAAGTGCATTGCGAGCCCGCTCCACGAGTCATCCGGAGGCGGAAACGAGGCTATGATGGCCCGCCAAGAGAGCATCAGCGTCTTTGTTGAAGCCTGATTGAGCTGTGTGCACCAAACGACACTTGGGTTGCTTTTATGCGATGAAAGTCGCGTGATGGAAAGCCTTTTGACGACTCAGGCGTCGAGGCGCAGCTCGATAGGCGCTCGTCTAGCGCCACGGCGGCAAACGTACGATTCCAGCGTCGTTCTTTGTTTCCAGCGTTGTGCCACGGGTGGCTTACAAAGGTCCCTAGATGAAGTCGTTCGGAAACATCGGATGAAAAGTGCTCGATGCCAGAATTTTGTCGTGCATAGCCTCTAGTATTGAACATAGGCGCCCAAGCTTGACACCGGGGTCGGACACTACTGTCTCTCTGGTTTCGCCAGCGAGGTGCGTTCCTCGAGCCAGAGCGCTTTGCACTTGCGGCGGGTGTCTCGTCTGCGGGGTCTCTTTCCGCCTTCTGGAATGATTTATTCGTGTGGGTCGTGTGGTGCTCGTCGGTTCCGTTGGAACGACGAGGGTCGTCCTGTTTGTGCTGTTTGCAATGCCGTTCAACAAAGCTACGAAACAACCGGCATCGACGTCTTCGACTCAGGTGTTCATTTTACCCGTCAGAGTCTGATTGACAGGGCACGAGTCGCCCAACGAAAACAGCGAAAGGAAGCGCCGGAGCTGGCGAGCCCGCGTCGACGCGCTCGGCTCTGGGATCGACGGCGACTCGGTGTAGCGATTGCTGCGGACCTGCAGAGCCCTGACACCACGGAGCTGATGAACCTCAGCATCGTATTTGGTGCTATCGGTGAGGCCATCGCCTACCTTGTAGGACAGACCGCAGGGTCCGTAGCGCTCCGCTATGTCAGTCACTGGATCCATGCACTTCTCACGAGTCGTTTCGCCCGACATCACCAGTACGTGACACGTGCGTTTGCGAACGGCTCTGGAGCGGTGAAACTTCGGATTGGTGCGAGCACCCTCACGGCTGCGGTCTTCCTGGGCATTGTCGAGGCGAGAGCGGAAACGTCTGATCCCAGCCTGAACGCCTATCATTCATTGTGTTTTCTGGATCAGTTGCAACGAGGCCTGATGAGCCGTCTGCGTGAGCTGCTCCTGCCGTACATTCATTGCAAAGACCATGAGTATCGAACGCATCGACCCAGGCTGGTGGCGAGAGCCCATCAACTTGTAGCGAAGCTCGGCGACGAGCGTACCTTGGTCAGTTGGGATATTGCTCCGGAAGATATTCGCAGCGGGTCTGCACCTGAACGTCGTCTGGCAATAGACATCCCGATTGAGCAACCCGAAGCGCTCGTGCGCTGGCTCCGCGATCGTTGGGCGGCACGCTGCTCGGAGTGCTCCCCACAGTCATCGGCGACAACCGGTGCGGCTACCGAAGCGTGCATACAGCGTCAGGTACGGGACTGGTCTCCGCGAACGGAACTTGAAGCCGCGCTTGATACGGTTCTAGCGACTGCGCTACACGTGGATGCAGGTCTGATAGAGCTTGCCGAGAACGTACCGACGGGGATTCATGCCCCAGCACCGACAGGCGAGGTCGCCGACGATATAGCATCTGTTCAGCAAAGCGTCTCTGATGGCTGGTTTGCGGACTCCTTGCCGCATCTTAATCAGCACGATGACAAGGTTTGGCGTGAGATTGTGCTCTGCGTGCGGCGACTCCCGCCAGCGACGCGTATGCAGCCGCGCGTGCGTGCAGTCCTCAAAGCGGTTGATCGACAACGGCTCACCACGGCGCTCTGGGGCAGCTGTCCCTGGCGGATCACAGCCCAGGGCCGAGGACTATCAGAAATGCGTCAGAGAGCGTCATGCCCACCGGAACAGTCGTTTGCGGAGCATGTGTCCCGGGTGTTTGGTCTCTCACCGTCAAGGTTTGAGCGGTGCTTGCGACGGCGGGCGAGTGAACTTGGTTTGAAGTTTCGCGTCCATTCAAGCGAATCTACGGAAGCTGATTCCGGAATATGTCAGTCATAAGGATACACCGGTGTCTACTAAGGTCCGTGGAAGTTCTGGTACGACATGTTGCACTCACGTCGCTTCGATTAGCGGCAGCGACTGCGTAGGTTGCGAACCAGGTTCGTGTCGCGTCGAGTCGTGTACCGCACCAGATCGCAAAGCAAAAGCCCTTGATGATCTAAAATGTCCAGTATCGTCCCAATCACCGTCGCGGCACCTCGGCTGTTGCCGCAGCTGCGCATTACGTGGTCCAACCTCGCCGTTCATTGCGCAGCAGATCGCGCAGCAGCAGCCCCAGTACATGATGTCTTTAAATGTCCAGTATCTTCCCGATCACTGTCGCTGGCGCATCGACTAGCGTTTTTTCCTCCAATGAGTGTTCGCGGCGACGCTCATCTCGTCACTCGTGGTGCAATCATCGTACGTTTCCGTTATTGAGCAGTTTCTTTCGTTGAAGCTCCGTGCCTCGTGCGGTTGGAACGCCCGCCTATGTCCCTGGACTGCAGCGCTGCGCAAGAGCGCATCGTTGCAGCGACAGGGAAGCGAACCGGTCGGCGACCCGAGGCGAACCCGGGACGCGCACGCGACGAGAGCGCTGAACTTACGCCGCCTACGAGCTCAGAGAGCGGACTCACAGGAGCCGCTTTATCGCCTGCGCAGGTAGCCTATGCGCTGGTTGACGTGGAGCGACAGTGCGTTGGCTGCTCGTGGCGGGCAGAGTGGACGGAGGCTGCGAACGAGAGCGCCTACCCGAGGTCGCTCCTGCGTTGGCCACCCATACCAACGAGTGCGGTTTGTCGGGCGTGTCGACGATTGCTTGAAGTCGGAAGGAACAAATGGCTGCATCCAGCAGAGGTACAACGCTTGGAAATAATTTCCCAGCTTCGCACAGTTGGTGTGTGCAGCTACTGTGATCCGGTTCTATTTTCGGCGTTAAGGCATCGTCATTGGCGATTGCTCCGGCTCTCGCTGGGCCGTGGAGCACTTCCGACCCCGGAAGACCTTCGTTTGGAGCCGGTGACGCCACCTTCCGTAGCGGCTGAGTCCATCCTCAGTGCTGCTGAACGACTGGCGGGGTCAGAGAGGGAGGGCGCTGCTGGAATACAAGTACCGGAGCTAGAGAATCCTTCGATGAGGGAACCGTTGCTGGTATCGAAATCCGAGAGACTCCAGCAGCTCAACAAGTACCGTTCCTCATCTGTGATCCTTCCGAACGGAACCTCCCAAACGCCTCGAACGGAATACCCGCTGGTAGCATCCAAGTCGGCACCCGAAGCGTTAGCTTCGCACCCAGATACTTACGCTCTATCAAAGCGTCTTCAACATTACGATATCTCTGATTGCATGGACGCGCTCAGATGCAAAGCACCAGGTGCGGGATACCAAAGCGCAGAGAGCCTTGCATCCTCGCCGCGATCTGTCCGACAACTCGAGCGAGCCGAGTGCGCCTGTGGCGATCGAGCGACCCGCTCGCTGCTGCCGGCTCTGCATGTCGCACTATCCCGGTACGGTGCTGAAGAGCTTCGGGAGCGACTGCGAGACGCGAACTTGCCGGATCATCTGCTGCGTGAGACCCAGAGCTGGACGAACTGCTTGCAATTCCACGCCACGATTACGCCGAGCTCACAGATTTACGTTTCAAGTGCTTGCATGAAGTGTTTCACACTCATGTGCCACGCGCTTCATATCGACGATGAGAGCTTGCTGAGTCTACCGAACGAGGTGCTGAAGCGCGCGAACGTTCAGCGCTTGCCTCCGATCACGGAGCTGGAGCCTCGCGGCTCTGCGGAATGCGTCCCATCGAATCATCGTCATGAATCTGGCATGCCGGGTCCAGTGATGGAAGATGGAAAGCTTGCGGCAGTGCCTGCATTGTACTTGCCGGGGTTGCCGACGCTTCCTACGTCGATGCTGACCAGTGAATCCGCTGCGCGGCAAAACACGGCAGGCGAACAGACCGAACGAGGCTCACCACTGGTGATTCGGATGTTCTGCGGCGACGTGCATAAGAGCTATCGTATCTGGAGTAACCGACCTCTCCAGCGTATGTTCAGAAGATTTTTATCGACCGAACTTGGCCTTGATCCCGAACAGACAGCGGCTCGCTACCGTCGCTGGGATGCTCGTTACCTCCATCGCTCACCGCCGGTGCTGGCAGGTGCTACTCGCCATCCACACTGCCGTGAAGTGTTCGCCTGGGATACACCGGCCAGCCTGCAACTGCAGAACCATGACCTTATTCAGTGCGAGCTGTTAGATGTGGCTCCACAATCAGCGGTCGGAGCAGAGCGAAGCCGAGAATGAAACGGCCACAAGCCCGTTGGAAAGGCGATTCACATCGAACGCTGTAGTCTCGGAATGCGTACGTATCTCGCGTCGCCTGGAATTCGTTGGAGAATTGACGGTACTACCGATTGTAGCGGATGCTTGGACGTTTTTTGATTGGAGGCGGTTGTGTATGGCACCGTTGAGAGGGAACAACCACGGCAAGCAGGCTAGCATTGGAATCCCGTCCGCATTCTCGTTCCATCTCGCGGGTTTCCGGCTTTTGCTCCAGCATGCAAATCGTTGACTCGAGCCAGACAGATGGACAGGCAGATCGCAACGCATGTACCCTACGGTGCAACGCTAGTGACTCTAAGCACCTGTGGTCAGAGCGAGACGCCTCATCTGCTACTGGTACAAAATGAGGGGAGATAGGCCCATGTCAGGCTACAATGGCGCAAGTCACCAGGCACGGACACACATGCTCGCTTGTTCGGTTCTTACGCGTGCCATAAATACAAGTCTGGCGGGCACTTCCTGCGACTACTCCGGTTTCCTCTCTTGTGCAGAGCACTAAATGTCAGGGACTTTTTGCTCTAGCTCCTTTTCCTGCAGCCGAAAGATTTTCATAGCGGCGTTCAAGTCACGATATCGCTGTTTCCAGCCGTTGTTGAAGCATTGCATACACGTATTGGAGTCGCTAGCTACGCTTCGTATACCAGTTCCAGGTTCTCTTTGAGCAACATTTGTGCACTCATCGCAAAACGGATACCTGGCTGTGGTCAGGCATTTGCGCATGTCCTGCGTAGCTCCTCATCCGAGCACCGCCATGCTCCACATGAGTGCTTGCTGCATCATTCGGTACATGCCCCTGACGAATACCGAGGGCTCCTCGCGATGCCCCTATCTGTGTTTGGACGCTCTGTACCGTATCCTGCAATGATGGGCCTCTGCTGAGAGCTCCCTTTCGCAAGTGCGATGCCCGCTGGACACGAACGCACACGCTATTCCATTCGACAAAGAATTTACGGAACGCGATGCCAATCAAGATGAATCAAGTACCGGAAGCAGCATCTAGGCTCGAGAACCAGTCGGAAAATTTCGATCCATTTGAGCACCTTTCGTGCAAAGCGGCGACGCACTTATCTTTTGAAACGATTATAGCAGTGAATGAAATTCGAGTACGGGACGCTTTTCTATGCACACAGAAGCCGCGGGAGCCTCTCAGCGCGTACCCCGTGAGAGATATCATGCAGTTGTCGAAGGCTGTTGCGTCAGTGGTCCCAATGAGAGGAGGAATGGTCTTTCTAATGGATTAGATCATAATTGGACGCAACAGGTTCAGTGAGCTTTGGGCACGAGCTTGCGAACAATTCGTCAAGCACGAAAACGAGTTTGTTTCGTCGTCCATCCAGCGGTGCGAATCGCGGCGCCATCAGTTGCCTTGAAATGGATAGATCGAAAACCTGAACAAGAGTTCATGATTTGAGCACAATATATACAAGGAATCGACAAACATAGATGCCTCTACGTCTGGTACGGATACTGGTATCCGGTATGTGCTGATCCCTTGCTCGTGGGCATTGTGAGTCGTCCTGACTCTGATGATTTCACGAATAGCAGCAGCGGAGCGTTGAAGAAGCTACCCAGAGATGACGACCAGCAATCCCAAAAGCATGTACGCATCCATAAACGCTGCTGGCTGTACCTTGACTGTCCAGGATCTGGACCTAAAATATCCGTAGATACCTCAAGCACGAACGTAGCGAGCAGTTCAATGCTCCATGAATACCCAAAATTCATGTATCGATCGAGCGTAGCATGAGCACTGGACTTGCCAGTTGTCCTTCGCGGACGTGTCTGCAACCAGTTGGTGCCTCGCCATTGTTGAGGAACTAGCGTCGCTGCAACAAACAAAGCCAGACTACGTGCTACAGGCTGGTCTCGATGCAACAAAGCAGCCCTGGATGCTCTGGCGCTCCCAAAGTCCCTGCCCCAGCGGCGCGCGCAGTGCGTCATGCGTCGCCTGTTAGCGGCCATGTACCGTATAGTACAGATACGTACATTTAAATATACATATAGATATTCTTGGATCAAATCATGCGAAGCTTTCGATCGAGACGGAAAAGCCGCCAGCGCCTTTGCAGGACGTCAATCCTTCCACTGGTTCCCGTACTTGAACGACGAGCTCGCTGATGACAGCCACCTGTACAGCAGACCCGAGTGCTGGGCGTGTCAAGTCGGTGTCCAATCAGAAACATCGTTTCGCCGCGGTGCCGCGAGAGTACGAGCGTTTCATTCGTTTGTACGCGCGAACCTTTCTTCCTGCTCGAGCGGTCGTCCTGGTCGATCAACTGGTACGGCTCAGGTACTGTACCGAGTTTCAGTTGTTGCCCATTCTCCGCGCTAATCAAAAGCAATGCCGTAGTCTGTTGTGGCAGCTACGCGACCGTGGCATGGTGCGCTGCGAGCCACGCGTGTATAAGCGCGTCTTTCCGGGACGACGACCCGGGGCGGCGCCTTTCGTGCGGCAACGTCGACTACTGTACTGGTACGTCGACTACCAGAACGTGCTGAATAATGCCTTATACAGAGTACATCGAGTGCAAGAGATTCTAGAGGAGCGTTTGCGAGAAAACGCTTCCGGAGCCACGGACTCGAACGGTGCAGTCGGGAACTACGTCTGCGAGCGCTGTAACCGGACGTATACAGCGCTGGATGTACCTGCGCTGTTACAGGAAAGCACTGGAGAACTACGGTGCACACAGCTCGTTCAACGAGGTGTGCGCTGCGCTGGCACCGTCCGCGAGGTGGATCGTTCCCAGGAGCTGGCCGCCTTGCGACAACTACGGCATGCCGTGGAAGTCGAGTTGCGCCCGCTAGTTGACGCAGCCGCTGCTTGTTTAGTCGTTGAAGCGCCCAAGCATCCGCTCGATGATATGGACGAAGATCAGGTTGGTGCGTTCATCGCTGCCCATCAACCAGAACGTCCACGACGGGAAGAGGCTGCGCTGACCGAGAGCGAACGTGCAGCCGACTCATTTTTGGGTTCACACGAGCTGGACATCGAGGTCGAGGTCACTGGTCTTGTGGAGAACGGGTCCTCTGCAAAGGATGTGGAGCACGTGACGGGTGTGCAGGCGAAGGACCGGCAGGGTCAACCTGAACAACCTGCCTGGTTCGGTAACGCCTCCTCCCGCACCACAGAGCATACTGGTCTCAAGTCGTCGGCTGAGCACTCTGGACCAGCACCGGCCCGCCTTGAGCCTGGGACGCTTACCACAAGCAGCAACGCAGCCGAGCAAAGCGCTTCTGCAGACGCTGAAGCATTCGAGGACGACTACGCGGATGTCGATTTCGAGGAGGCGGTCGACTCGGGCGCCGATGGCACATGGTACGATAATCTTGACAAGGAGGACACCTACCAACCTGCCTGGAGTCCCGCTCCCGAGGCAGACCTCGAGATCGCAGACGATTCGGAAGCAGCACCGTCCTCTGAAGCGCTATGGCACACCAGCGAAGCACCCGATGAGGCAGGGGATTCGTTTGCTACGTCAGATGCAGACGCTACCGCTGTTTGTCTCGTCGGAGGTGAGCGAATTCCTCTGCAAGATATTACAGCGGCGCATACAGCGCGTATGAGCGTGTCGGAATACCAACGCTACTATGAACTGCTGCAACAGAGACAACGCTTTCTGGTACGAGCATTGCATCGAAGCGAGCCCGAGTCGTAAGCTAGACACACAGCGTCTTTACGTTCGCTGGAAGCGCAGCACGATCGATATGACGAATGACGAGCTCAGCACGTGCGCTGGGCAGCTCCAGTCGCTACCTACACGATGCTTCGGGTCGCTTCGGGTGCTGCTCGAGAACGTGCGCGCTGCCCGGTCTTTGGTGCTGCAGCAACTGCCCTGAGCCTTGCTTTTTACAAGTCGCGCGATCGGGTACAGAGGAGCAGGAGCAGGAGCAGGACAAATGCGGAGCTTGTATCCAGCGCACCCGTGCGCTTCTTTTTTCCATTGCACCCAGGGATAGGGATGATGCCGTCGGTGCGGCCTGCAAGTCCATCATTTCCGATATACAACCTCTGGGTGACGTTCACAGACACCCACACACCCGCTCGAGGTGTCGGAACGTCTCGAGTCGGGCATCGTATCAGCCAGCGCCGAGCGTTCATGTGATCAGCACTTTGAATGCTCGTAACTTCCCACGAAACGACACGTGCGTAGCGTTCTCTGCATCCGCATTCACACTTGCTGGTTGGTTGTTTGATTGGTTGGTTGGTTGGTTGGTTGGTTGGAGCTGGTGCCCAACAGGTTGCGCCCCCAAACCACAAACTGTATAGCCAATACGTCCGAGCACTAGTCCATCGTTTTCTCGCAGCAATAGATGCCCTGTACGGACGCTGCTTATGAGCACGGTAATGCACAAGTGCTTCAATGCGTTTACCTGCCCTGCGACAAGTTTTCCCCAAGCAAGGGCTCTGCATGCCTGCAACGCCAGAATCTAACTTAAAATCGTGCTACCGCCACGTGCGTTGTCAGAGCATCACGTTCACGTACTTGAGTGGTGAAGTACTGCGAGTGGCTGCTTCCAGGGTGCGAAAGCGAGCGCAGGTCAGGTGAGCGCTCGCCCAGGCGTCACGTCGACCGGCGACGCTCGCTCCGGTGTAGCAACGGCAGTTGTTCGACGTACCGCCAGCGACTGCTGCACCGCTTGCACCTGCTCGACTCGTGGACGTCGGTATGGACCCAGTAACGCGAGCGCAGGCTCTCGTGCTTCAGTTACACGAGCTAAGCTACGCGACTCTGGGTTCCACTGTCCGCAGCGCTGGTGACGCCGCCGTCGCTTCCATTCGGGCAGCTTGTGGACTTGACGCAAAGGCACAACCACAGGCCTCCCCAGTGGGCAGCACTGCGACCTCAACTGGTGAAGAGTCTGCTGGGATAGATGAGGCGACTGGTCGACCTCAGCCGGGCGACGTTCAAGCGTCGTTTGGTGCGGCTCCAGAGCCCATGCGTCAAACACCGGAACGCGTCCAGAGCGGTGTTGTACTGGCCGTCAACGGTACAGCGGCAGCGACTGAAGCGCTTCCCCAGCACACGGAACCGGCTGTTGCAGCGGAGCTTCTATTGGGAAAGTTACGAGAGCTGGAACACGTTCTAGAGGAGCTCGCTGCACGCTTCTCACTCGGCGGACTTGGAGACGCTTTCGCTGAACGCCAGTTGCCGGTACCGCTGGTGCTCCAGGAGGCGTCGGTCTTGGAGTGGTCGCTGCTGGAGCCGGTCGCTGCTCAGCTGCGCGAAATGTACAAAGTCTTGGCTGCCGAACTTTCGACAGCAGCAGAGGAACTCTGCATGGACCTGGAATCCACAGCACATGGTCGTGCGCTCCTGGAGGTGTCCCCCGGACGAGGCGACAGCGAACGCACGCCCGAATACACTACTTGAGGCACTTGAATGTACATGACAAAATCGGTATTCAGGTGCGTACGACGTGAGCAAGTGTAAAACGGCTCATGCTGTGGTCGGCAGGGATCAGAGGAAGCATGCCTGGGGTATGCGTACGTGACTTACGTTGCGTCTGCGAACCTGGTTTACAGGACTTGTAGCATAGAACTGGTGGTAGTCAAGCGCTTGGTGCCTGCGTATCTGGCCTACGTTGCGTCTGCGAACATGGTCTACAGGACTCGGGCTGTAGAACTGGTGCTAGTCAGGCGCTTGTTGCCTGCGTATGTGACCTAAGTTACATCTGCGTACCTGTAAAGCAGACTACCGGTGCCTTGTCGTGGAAGTAGACAGCACGCTTCCAATGACCGGAGGCGTACACCTGCAGCTCCTCTCGCAACGTGCATGTTTACCCTGTGCCAGCAGCTTCGAGGCAGCACCCTGTGGACAAGGAAGCACTGGATGGATGTTCTATTGGACATGCTCGATGAGCGTACCCGCCAAAGGATCCCTTCGTATGTTCCATCGCTCGCGGTGCCCAGAGGTAGCGGACACCACCGTTCCTCTAAAAAAGTACTGCTCTGTTCGACGATGCGTTTTTTGAGCCTATGCTTTTCCTCGTGAACAAGGGCTTGATCGATCCAAAGAGCCTTCAGATGCCGAGTCTGCGTCAGGCGCTTGCTGCAGCCGTCGCTGTACACAGTCTGGACGGCTTGATGGCTCTTGAACACGCCCCAGCTTGAAGTACACCGAAAGCCTGCATTGGACGCGACATCACCGCATCCGATGCTACCAGTACGCGTTCTCGAAGGCACGCGCTCCAGTGCTACGAGACTCGGGTCATCTCCGGATGCATGCACCGATACAGAGAGACTCTTTGACGGGCACGCTGGGCTGCGGTATCGTCTCTGGCGCGTTCGAAGCATTCGATGTCGATGATGTAAATGCACGTTCATCTGACTTGAGCGCATATCTTCCGCATCCTCATGACTCAAGCTATCTAGATTTCTACTTTTATTCCGAGAACAAAGTCTCTTGGCATTTCGAAAAAGCATACCAGTGAGTTCCAAGTCCATGGGTAGACGATCTCCGGTGAGACGCGGTCATCCTCAACATGCGTTCAGCAGGTCGCGGAGACGTTTCTATCTTCGTGGCAGAAACCAGCGCGAACAACTTTCCACCTGCGGGGATTCTGCTTACGCGTTCGTGTGTTGGTAGTTCAACGGTAGCAGCGTAGCGCATGTCCAGGGTTCAGGGTCTTGATCGCAAACGGCTCTCGTGCGCTAGACTCTGTTTCACTGCCTTGCTGCTACGCAACACTGGAGTCTCGCATGGCGCCCTGAGGGTGGCGGTCCAACGTTGGAGCGACCACTGCCTCCAGCGACGGGCCAGGGGCGTGGAAAGCTTCCGGGCGCGAGTCGCGTGGCGCCCGTCTGCACTTGTGAACGCTGCTCCCGTCTGTAGGGTCTTTTCAAGCCATGGAGAAGGTTGTGAAGCGGGATCAGCTCCTTCTGCACAGCCGGAGCGGGACGGGCTCCTCGAACGGTGTCAGCAGGGCCGCCTGCTATCAACGCCGCAGAAGAGACGCCTCAGTCAGCTGTGTGACTTGCTTCTAGAACGAAATCGCCATGTAAATCTAACGGCAATCCGCACTGAACCGGAAGTATACGAGAAACACTTTGTAGACTCTTTGCGGTTTGTCGATATCATCGAAACGCTATGCGCTGGAGTGTCTGGTGAGCGTCCCAGGTTAGCAGCACCCAATCATTTTCGACTACTGGACCTCGGTTCGGGGGGTGGTTTCCCAGGACTAGTCCTGGGGATTGCACGACCCAGCTGGGAGTTCGTCCTGCTTGATGCTACGCGCAAGAAATGTGACTGGCTTCGTGAGGCTGTCGAGGCGCTCCAGTTATCCAACGTGAGCGTCATTTGGGACCGCGCGGAGCTGGCAGCACACAAACCCGCCCTGCGAGAAGCATTCGATTGTGTGGTGGCTCGTGCAGTGGCCCGACTTCCGGCACTCTCAGAGCTTGCCTTGCCCTTTGTACGCATTGGTGGATATTTCTTGGCCGCCAAGGAGTATCGCCGCGAGGCATCGACCGTTGGAGACGTTCACTGGCCGGAACTCGCGTCTGCAATGCGTTCGATAGAGGCGAACGGCGGACGCTATATGCGTACTGTCGCCACAGACACGGACGGTGCTCCAACTGCCTGCAGTACGGATATGGACGACCATCGACGGGTTATCGTGATCGTGCACAAGCAGCATCCAACACCGAGCATGTATCCGCGAGCGCCGGGAGTTCCAGAACGAAAGCCCTTGTAGTTGCAGATCGTGCGGCGGTTGTCAACCTGCCACTGCTAGACTTGCCGTGCTCGAGCACTGCGTTCGCCACTTGGAGATACACCCTCGTGGCGCTCTGTCCGCATGCGCCATTTCCGGGTCTTCCCTCTGGTGCTTCGTAGCGCACTGCATATAGATGAATGTACGCTGAGCATTATTCGCTGCTCTGGACTCGCTCCAGTGTTTCGCTTACGCTGCATTCGCAACAGCGTGCGAAAAACACGTGACCTGAGCGTGCGAAGTCTGCAACGTGCCCCAGCTTGGCACGACTGGTGCTCGAACACCCGCCTTAGAGTGACGGATAGTGCACGATTAGCGCCGAACGGCTACATCGGACATAGCGCTGGCTCGTTGGTCGTATGCTCTACACGAGGCTGACTGCGGCGACGCGAAGTTGCCTGTCGAGCCTGGACTACCTTTCTCAATGGGATATGAATCCGTCTGGTCGCCCTTACGTCTCGATTCATGCGCGCTAGTCAGCTGCTGGTTACGAAAATCGTCGTTGAAGTCTGGCTGTACGCTCCCATGAAGCGCTGCATCGTACCTTGCATCACACTACTGTACAGCTGATTTTGGAGGTGCTGTAAAGCACCTCTCCGGCGGTGGTGCTTTGAATGCGTCGTTCGCCCTCATCAACGCATCCAGGTCTCCCAGAGGAGTGCAGCACACAGTGCGGTGTCGTCGCGACGAGCTAGCCTCACACGGGAACGGGTTTCGCGTGATCGCACCGTTCCCCTATAGCTACATACCAGTCGACACGAGCCTGGCAGGTGCGATGCGCGACCCTGTACCCTGCATCTATTGAGGATTGTGGCACGAGCAGACGCTGGTGTGGATCCACTCGGGGTCAGGCTGACACCGCACGTGCGCACAAGACGCTTGGGTTTCGTGGCTGAAAGCAGCAGCCAAACGAACAGGATTGGTTGCCTTTGGTGTTGTTATCGTTTTTCAGACGCTTGCGTCGCGATGTGCATGGAGCACACCGGTTACTTTACGTGGACGTATCCACATGAAGAGCCCCATATATCCGGCAATAAATCCGTTACACTTGGACGAGCTTGGTGTCCGTTGTTTAGAATAGCTGTACAACACTGGACCTGCTCTCTGTTGCAAGTTTGTGTCACCTTGGTGTCGAGTGCGTGCCGCCTCAAAGCTGTCCTTTGGGCGTGTAGCGTACTCGAAAAGAGCATCTGCGCTGGTGCTGTAAGCTTGCATCACGGCTCCAGATCGCTTTTCAAAATCTTACTCGTCCTGAAACTCACCTTGCACTGGAGCTTCGAGACCTTCCTACCGGACTTGTGCCTCGAGCACCTGATTCTGCACCGCGCAAGTCTTCGAATCTGTGGTGTACGTCTCCAGACCAGTAACCGGCGCCGGTGCAACAAGTTCTGGCGCGGTGACGTCGTGCTCCTCGTCCCACTGAATCAGATCCTGCATTTCGACCGTTTCCACTGCAAGTGGGTCATCATTTGCTCGTTCATTGATTTCTCCATGACTACCAGTGAGCAGTCCCTGTCTTGAAAACGATCTTCGGAGCATTTGCCGCTGTTCAGGCACCGACTGCGACACGTCTCCAGTAACTGTCACGCTTTTTACAGGGTTCGACACCGACGACGACGGCGGCGGCGGCAGAACCGAGCCTCCCCATATGGCACCCGTATCAATGCCCAGTTCGGCCAAGGCATTTTCAAGGGATCTGCTGTGGTCCGAGTCGCTCTGAACCGTCCAACTTGAGTCAGATTCCGACCGTGTTTCACGACTCACGCGTTCACTCTCTGTACTGGCGAGCTCGGAGAACTGCATCGCCCGTGCGCATATCGCGCAGTACGGACTACGTTCCATCCATTCGTAGATGCAACCCAGATGGAACGCATGCCCACAGAACGCTACAATGCGTGGATTCTCGTGTGAGTAGGATTCCAAGCATATAGGACATGAGTTATCGACATCGTCCTCATCCAGCAAGTTATAGACGTCAATGCCAGGGCGCGGTATCAGCGGTGGTGGCGGTGGCGGCTCGGGCGAACCAGCACTGAAACCAACTGAGTGGTTGGTTTTGTTGGATCTCTCAGCTTTCCTGGAAACGGGGGATGCTAGCCCTCGTCTGGCCTCGGATGCTTGCTGTGCCCCTGTCCGCACGGTAGCTGTTCGTCTGCTTTCGCTTCGCTGGGCAGAGCGGCGCGCGCCCGCTATTGGTTCGGATGCTGCCGTAATCGATACCGCACTGCCCGCGACATCCCGCCCACTGCTGTTTCTGGGGCTACTGTTGCCACCGTTGGAGTGACGAGCTCTGCTGCTCGGTGACGACTCAGCATGTGAGCGCTCGAGCTGCTTCGGTGCGCTGTGCTGCGTATGCGCACACTTTTCCAGTGTCTGCCCCATACCCGGACTGCTGCTACCGCTGCTTCTCCTTCAACAGGCACAGCAAGCCCAAGTCTCACACGATTAATGACAGAAAAAGTCTCGCCAGGAAATTACTACCCGGAAAGGCGTTGACACACGTCCTCTGGGGACGGGGTGTGCACGACAAGCCCGCGAGTCAACAGTCCTCGAACGTGAAGGCCTCGCTCGGTTCCTTCTGCAAGCGAAAACGGCTCTAGGTTATGTTCTTGAATGTTTCAGTCACCTAGCGTCACGGGCTTTGCCAGCACCGAAGAAAGCACAACGTTCCTGTTGTGCCTCACGCTTGGCCACCAGCTGGAGATGATGCAGGACGCAACGCAGCTGCTCGCAGCGGACACGAATCTGGAGTTCGAGCGCCAACCGCGCCGCATCATACATGCTCCCATAGTGTCTATTTATGTCTCTATTATTGTTCTTTTCATGTTCCTATAAGATCCAATTATGTCCATGAATCATTGCGGGATGGATTCGCAGATGCCGCGATGCGATGCCCGATGCCGGGAGCTGTCTGCGGTGACGTCGACGGTATGCCTCCAGTGACATCGGCAGTCGACGATCGAGCGGTTCAGAGTACTCGATGATCGGTGATGGATGTCCTTGGTGCTGGGAAGACGCGCACGCTCAGACAGGTGTTGCGCTTGCGGAGCGCTGCCATACAGGGTAAGCAGTGGTGTGCATAGCGTGATGTTGCGTGCTAGAGCAGGTTCGTGTGTGCCGCATGATTTTCTTCGGGTGTGCCGGGACTCGAACAAGGAACGTGCGTTCTATTGCCCCAGTTGAGTGCTAGAATCCATGCGAATGTATGCAGTGTGCGATGTTCGTTAAGTACCGTGGTCCAGTGCAACAGGTTGCTTCATACGAAGGATGTTTGGAAAATCCACTGCCAATACTAGTTTGTCCACGGAACGGGGCCTCGCGCGGCCTCAAATCATCTCTCCTGAGAGGGAACTTTTTGTAACTGCCTCTAAACCACCTCTCAGCAATGGAAACTAACCGAAGATTTGTCATATCGGAAATTGAAAATGTCCGTGCGTCGTGCGCAAGACGAAAGTGTTTTCGAGCACTGGAAGCTTTCGCTGAAAGTACTAGGTACAAGAGCTTTGTTCCCAGACGAGTGCATTGCTGTCGCTACCAAAGCGCCCCTAAAACATGTAGCCAGAGTAGGTAACAGGGCCGTCAACACGTTCGCTCCGAGACAGAAATGAAATCCGACGCATTCGCGTTCGTCACCAGAGGAAAACTCCAGCATCAGGACACAGACGAACTAAGCGCCGCGCATTTGTGCAACCTCGAGCCGGCACCGGACAAGGCACCGAAAAGCTGTTCGATCTCTATACGGTCCCCGTGCATCAGATTCCCAGTCAGGACGGACATGCGCAGTGTTGCTGGATACATCAAGCCCCTGGTCCCGACCGGAATACTGAACCGAGGCCTCGTGCGGCGCACTAGAATATATGGGTGGAATCCACGAACCTGCTTACCTGCTACTCCTGAACGATTGTGCGTCCAAGGTATGTGTAGACGAATCGATCAAGCCCTATAGACATCTCGGCAAAGCGGGTGCTTGCCCATAACCCTACCAGATGCAAATACAGAGCTGTTCCCGCTTTGAGGTTCTCATATCACACGGTTTTAGATGTATAGCCTCTAAATTCGAAGCGCATTATTGAGGGTTGACCGCATCATACGTAGTATTCGGATTCTCGGTCGCTTTTTCGAAGTGACTTCTCCGAATCGTTGCTGCTACATTTCGTTATGTGACCGGAATCAAGATGATTTGCAGAGACCGGAAAAATACTCATAGAGTAAACGATACCATCATTAAATGCTTATGAACAAGCTTCCGCTGTTTTCCATTGCTTATGGAAATCATATTGAGATCACGCATTCTGCACGTGTTCGTCGTTTCTGCTCCAAGATACTTCGTGAGCGCAGCGAATCACGCTGCTGGCTTGACGAGAGAAAGTAATCGACATCGTCATTCGAGGATTTTTCAGACGCTGATATCGAACATTCACTGAAATCTTCAAATCCAGAAATCGATTCCGTTCAAAAGACAAACCCTATTATTTTTGTGGTCATCGATAGAACGGCTAGTCGCATCGTTATGATAACACTCCAGGGGTCCACTCTCTGAGGCTTGCGTCTTTTCTGTTGGATTGAACAAGGGTTTTGTACACGGGCTTGAGTCATCGCAGTGGTCATTACCAATGCGGAAAGCTTCACAATTATGCAAGAAGGGAGCATGGAAATATAGAGACCTCATGACGTCTCTGCTAGGGTGGATCTCGCTGCCAGTACTTGTCCAGTCCTGAAGAAAATCGCGTTCCACAAATCCTGTATCAATGAGAACCGCATGCTCTTGCATGTGCAGCGGACAGCGTACTTGCAGAAATGATCGCCCAGAAGACACTTGCGATCGGAGATTAAGGCACTAGACGCAAAATGGAGTGAGGGCACCGAGAGCAGCCCTCAGTTCTAACTGGAGACATCCAGCGAGCGACGAAGCAAGCGTCCATGCGCCACTGAGCAGCGCTCGGAGGATGAGGAGACGGTCTAGATGGATGGGAACACCTGATCACAGTGCATTACCACAGATACCATGGGCGCACCAAGGCTGTATAAGATGATGACGGAAATGGCAATCGAGCCGACGATCACCACCACCACGAGCACGAGCACGAGCACGAGCACCACCACTACTACCTGTGCACGAATTTAATCGGTAAGAGCCTGGAGCACTGATATCGGTGAAGTAAACCAATATCCACGTCCTGAGTCTATTGACTATGGAGCTTGTGCGGAAGAATAGCCCAGCGGACTTAAAGCCGGAGATAAAAGGGATACAATAGAAAATATCAGAGAAAAAGCCTTTCAACTATGTCATGAACGACACTGAGTACGAACCCAAAGGTTAGCGTATGCACCCCAGTCACTCAAGTGGACTCCTTCCATTCTAATATGAGACCAGTGTACATCAACAGTGCCCCAGAGGTGCCATGGACAATATCCACTCGTAAAGGCGTCACCTACAGCAATAGTAGCCATATCCGTAGTAGCCGCCACCGCTCTGAAAGCGGCTCCAGTTGACCGCCGGATCGGGATGCTCAGCACCGCATCGCATCGCGCACATGATGCGCAAATTAACCTCAGGGTGCGCGTACGCCCGGTATCCGCAATAACTGCAGCGGCGGCAGCAGCAGCAGCTGAAGTACTACTACTAGTACTAGTCGTAGTTGTTGACGTAGCTGGAGTGGTTTACCGGTTTGCGTATCCTAGTTTGAGCGCGCATCGGGTTCGTGTCACTGGCAGCTGGAAACTGTACCGCTTTCCTGGCTCTGATTATCCACAATGCTTATCAAAGAGTACAGGTTGCTGCTTCCGTGCTCAGTAGACGAGTACTTTAGAGCTCAGCTCTACATGGTGGCCAAGGCAGCCCAACAGGAGACTGGAAAGCGAGCGGGCGAGGGCCTCGTCATCGAAGAAAATCGACCGTACGCGGCGGATGACCCCTGTAACGAGTACCACATGCCTCCCGGTCAGTATACGAAGAAAGTGTTTTACCTCAAGTCCAAAGTACCGGCGTTTGTTCGTTTTGTTATGCCAGAGAGCGCGCTGACAATGGTCGAACGCAGCTGGAACGCGTATCCGCACTGCCTCACGGTGTACTCGAACGAGTGGCTTGGAGACAAGTTTCGGCTGAGCGTGGAAACCGTGCACGCTCCCGATGCTGGAACGCAGACGAACCCCTTGAACTTGAAAGACGACGAACTACGCAAACGCCAGGTTGACTTTATAGACATTTCGTGTGCGGTGCCGCGAATGGAACCGAACGAGGACCCCACCAGGTGGCAGAGCCGTCGCACTGGGCGTGGACCTCTTGTCCCGGGGCGCTGGTACTACGAGTCACAGCCGGTAATGTGTGCGTACAAACTTTGTAAGCTGGAGTTTCGAAAATGGGGTCTTCAGACCATGGTCGAAGAGTGGGGTCACAAGTACGGGCTCAAATACACGTTCATTCGGTATCATCGGAAACTCGTTTGTTGGATGGACGAATGGATCGATATGACCATCGAGGATATTCGGCGCATGGAAGATGAGACAGCTGCGGTGACACGCTACAAATATGAGTATTCGCTGAAGCACGGCGGTACGCATGACGGCATCGAGTCCGACTGGGAAGGCGACACCACCGCCGTCGACGATACCACTTCGCAGGAGCGTCCCGTCGCTGCAAGCAACAGTGCAGCGTTGCCTGCATCGAGCGCTGCAGTTGGTGCCGACGCCTATCCGGACACGCATTTGAAAAGCAAATGGACACCTCACCATGAAGAAGCCGTAGCGGAAGCATCCGCAGAAGCAGTCCATTCTGGCGGTGAAGTACGCGCTTCAGCTCCCGCACGAGAAGCGGATCACGACTTCAGTGCGTAGAAGCGTAGTTCTGGTGACTGGCATCTTCACTCCACGCGCTGCTGATAGCGAAATCGAGTCTTGTACCCGCGCTCTTGTGGGTGGGATGTAGGAATGCCGCGCTAGCGACGACAAGCTGCGACATTACAAAATGAACCCAATTTTGTTATTGATCGAAGCGCCATAAGAATCACTCGGTTTAGAACTCTGTTTCTTTTTTGTGTGTAAAGCGTCCTGTCATTCTAGTCGCTATCGATCCGGGAAGATGCACTATACGTGGAAGCAAGGTCCTCGACGGCTCCATCCGTACCAGCGTCAGCGATGCTTGCTGCTACCGTAGTGGGAGCGAGCGCGTGTAACTAGGATTTGTTTACGTTTTCGCGGCGGGTGTTCAAGGTCAATGCTTCTATAGAGGTTTACTGCCGAGCGGTTTTTCCCTGCAGCACTACACAGCAGCCGCGGTATCGAGTATTGGACTGGGAGTTCGCAAGTCGGCCTGCCTTCGGCGACAACGCACCAGGCGTTGTGTTTGTCGCAGCTGTTCGTTCGCAGTGAAGCGAAGCTGCGTATTAGCGTTGCGGGGCCACGCCAGGAACCGTTGCCTCGCACCATGAACCTGACTGCCGAGCCGAGCCTCTATATAGAACGAAGAATCGCCTCGTTGGGGTCAATCTGGAGTGCTCTGGGAACCGGCCAGGAGAGCAAGTTCCTGCGTCTAGTCGCTGAAGCCAAAGCCGCAGCTGCGAAGCAGCCGGAAGGAAGCGCACGCGTACAGGTGTACTTAGATGCGTTGACTTTGGTTTTCTATGCTAGAAAAGGGAACACTACGGTTGCTCTTGAGCGAGCGGAGGTGCTGCTTCGTGAACACTGCACTCGGGCAGACGTCGAAACTGCTCTGGACTGGTCGAGCTTTTGGATACTATCGATAGTGCTGCTTAGCCTGGTGCCATATCTGCCCCGTGCTGTGTGCTTCCGAAGCCAAAGCTCGACTGTTGACCCGCACCAGGCAGCGACGCTGCGAAGCACGCTCACGGCGCTTGCAGAGCAACTCTCTGTAAGGGCGCCCTACGATCGAGGTGAAACCACACTGCGCTGTTTCGTGATAGCCCTGTTGTGTCACAGGGCAGAGGCCGCACAAAAAATTGCCTTGAGATATGTAAGAATGTCGGGCAACGTAGCGAGCGCGGATAGTTCGAAACGAGCGGCGGGAACAGGTACCGCACAGCAGGCGTACCTGCTACTGCGGCACGTCTTAGCCTGCTTCATTCCATTGTATGCCGCACGCAGACGTCTTCCGGAGGCACGTCAAGTGTACGGGACACACCCAGAGGCATCCAGCTGCACGCGAGACGAGACGTCAACGCGTTTTCGTGTTCAAATGCAGCTGAGTGAACAATTGTGTCACAGGGCGCTAGACCTGCTCAGTACGCCTTTCGAGCGTGACTCGGGTACCAGAGTCGCCGCCGAGGCCTCGGATACGCGCCCAGTGGCGATGCTCGAAGACCGTGACGCGTTCGACTTTCTTTGGCGCGTCCTGGGGGCTCATGGGCATCTCAAGTGCTTCACTACATGGCTAGACGACGCAGCTGATGACGAGCGACACGCCCGCTACCTGCGACGTGTCCTGGTGGACGCCAATGAGCGACGACGTATGATGGCGGACGCTTGCTATGCAACGTGGCTCACGGAAGAGGCTGCGCATGCAGCAGACAAGGATGCCCTCGCCGAGAAGGCCGCCAGGTTGTATCTGGAACTTGCGGAAACTTTGGAAAGCAACGTTGATACCAGGTGCGCGCCTATCGCGAGCGCTCTCGACTGGACGGCATGGAATCGTCTAATTGAACTGCTCAGCGTTGAGCGAGTGGAAGCGGCTGACGCTTCCCGCTTAGAGCTGCGTCAGCGTTTCGAGCAGTTGCTGGAGCGCCTCCAACATCGATCCGGATTGCTGGTGCGTCTGGCGTACAACAGAGCAAGCGCTACGTTAACATGTTCGCTGATTATGGACGCATTTGCTGTACTAGCGAGATACGCCTGTGGCCACCTGGACATGATGCCATGGGTGGCTGCGTTCTGTTCTCCCTCATCAGCGTCAGGGACGTGGTCCGCTTCGGCATACAGTGCTCTAAGGACTGCACTTCGGACGCGGTATCCGGATCCAGCGGCATCGCGAACTCTATCTTGGTCGAAGCCGCAGTGGCGTCTGCTGCTTCATAGGATATGGGTGGAATTCTGGATGGACGCACTGAATGCTGGCTCTGGTTCGGTTGATTTACAATCGGACGTTCCCCAAGAACGACTAGAGAAGCCGGCCCCGCTGGTGCTGCTCCAATGGTCCCGCATGAGTCGCGGCACCGGAGATGTGCCCGAGGATTCCAGCGCTTCCATACCCAACGGTTTCCTGCTGCTTGCCGTTTTGTACCTTCTGCGGCAGGCTCCAGCAGATCACGATCTTCGACTTTCGCTCTGTCTCTTGCGATACGGACTAGCGCACAATCCCGATGACTATATCCTGCGGATCGCGAGTATCGGTCTGCTGAATGCGCTCGATGCATCCGGAAGCAGCTTGCTGGAATGGCATCTGCTTGGCTGCAAATCCATCCAGTATGACAGCTTAGCGTTTCTGCTTGGAGACGGGGTCGATATGATCCCGCCGTTCTACTTCGGTTTTCTGGGCGATCGCTGGTCGAGAGCATCATCATCATCATCATCACCGCCTAACCGTTTATCAGTACAAATGGCAGCTCGTACGTACATCGACGCGCAGCGGGCGTTGCTCGTATCGAATGTGACTGAAGGTGCCCAGGCTCTGTTGGATGCAGTGCGTGGCAACAACATCGATACTGCACTGCACTTGTGGGAGCTCGTTGATCGCATCGAACGAAGCATCTGGACCTGGGATGCCAATATACACGCTGATCTGTATCAATGGCTCAGCGTGGCATGCGCCTCGGATCGTGTCTCACCTGGGGGAGTGCTCGTGAGCAATGGGAGCCAGCGCACGACTCGCTTGAATGTACGGAAGGATGCGCACGCCGGAGATAACGGTGCTTCGCGGCCGCATCCGCTAGTTGTTGGAATGGAGAGTCTGCATCTGGCGGATGCAGCGGCCGTGGCAGCGACTTCATCCATAACATCGAAGCAGGAACCCGCAGTACCGGACCTGATCGACAATAGCGACTGGTCCGTGGTGCGACTGCTCATCCGACCCGATGTCGGTGCGAAGAACCTGTGCCAGTATGACATCCTCGATCCGGGTCTTTTGCCGTGGAGCATAGAACCTGCACCGCACGCCATACCGCACGAACGTTCGCTCTGGTCTCGCCTGTGGATGTTGCTCGTTATGGGCGCGCACGAGTCTGGTCTGGATCGTGCAAGGCTCCAAAGTCTGTAC
>Ga0078972_1003468_pt1 | contig 47246 bp, 48 predicted proteins | sample YelNatPaOPGAMG01_FD_67568 | JGI IMG/M metagenome (GOLD analysis project Ga0078972, IMG submission 67568) | Hot spring thermophilic microbial communities from Obsidian Pool, Yellowstone National Park, USA - OP-RAMG-01 (SPADES assembly) (version 2) | ecosystem: Environmental > Aquatic > Thermal... | reverse complement strand
AAAACATCATCGCTTCGGTAAATGGCTTTACCACATTGGCGTAATACTCATATAACCCTGTGTTCGTTATGTCTATCCCTGTATTTGTTCCACTATACCCATCCCAGCCCGTAAGGGTTTCTCTGTCCACTATCTTGTTTAGATAGTCTGTTCCCTTTAGCCCATACCACTTCATCAGTGCCTTGAATGTATTAGAGGTGTTGTCGGATTTACCATAACTAATTGTTCCATCCGGATTCTGTATCACATTTGATGTCATATCTACGCCTGCATTGAAATAGGTCTTGTATATGTTAATAGCATTAATTGTGCTGTTACCGTATATCCCATCTTCGTCTATAAGGGTGTATTTGGGAGTACCCTCGTTTTCTACATTCAGTTTTCTTGGTACAACCTCGTTGAGCATCATTTGTAGCCTCTGGACTTATGGACTCCATGTCCATTTGAGTATCTTGTAACCAATATTATTGCGCACACTTCGATCACTCGTTATCAAATACCAAGAACATGATACTGTCTGGCACAGATATGGTTTTTATAAAGGAAATATTGCTGACATTCAGAACATCTAAGTATTGTGACCCCGTTGTGTCCTTGGCTAAATAATACAGGTAATCACCTTGAGGGCGAATCCCCATTATTTTGCCACCATTATAAGCCGGATAGTTTATTACACCAAGTTCCTTATTGGTGGTTGCATCGTAAATATGGAGCTTGCCGACACTTTTAACATCGTAGCCATATTCGGTAGAAACTATTTGTACCTCATCACAATAGTATTTACTAAGATCTAAAGCTAATTTACACTGACTTCTTAAACTGCCTTCATTAAATATAAAAGAAGTGGTATTATTATTTAAGTCATATTTATAAAGAATCATTTGTGGTGTTACCGTATAACTTAATGCCAAATTAGCACCTACTAAGAGTGTCCCGTTTCTATAATCTTCTATGTCATGTCCTACATTATGGAATTTATTAAATATAGGATTCAAATCTACATATCCTTCAGAAGTAAAAGTTGAAGCATTGTATATATCTACTTCATTAACGCTGCCTACGCGAATTACATAAATCTTACTTCCATCCGATGAATACATATTTTCATTACTAAACAGAAAATTAGGCAGACTTTGGATCTTGGTTAACGTCTTGACATTGTATTGATCGTATTCCCAATCTCCCTGATTATTGTTTAATGCAGCATTCCACCATCGAATGAACAAATTTTTTCCATCGGGAGATGTAAACATATACATATCTGGTTCACTTGTCCTTATATCCAGATTTTGTATAAATTTAAGTGTGGTTAAGTCATAAACCTGTATCCATGAACTCAATCTGCCAACCTCAACGAAAAGCTTTTTGTTTATAGGTTCTCCTATAACGGAGGTATCTCCACTCTGGACATAGGTGGTATTGGTTAATGTTGTTGTAGTAACAACTGTATTTGTATCTGTATTTATTTTTACTACCTTACCGTCTGTACCAACGAGATAAGCATAAGTTGTTGCTCGCACTGTTACACTAAGACTTAAACTTAATACTATCATCGAAAACAGAAAAAATAAAAATTTTTTTATAATATTCAACACTCAGACCTCAGAAAAATACCATAAACGCACCATCAATGTTCGATAATTTCTTCACAATTAAATGACTATTTAAATCAATAACAAAAAGCATCGATTGATCAGTAATAGCATCTGAAGCTTCGATATAAAGAAATCTGCTGTCAGGGCTTATTCCGATTACCGCTAAATTATTTTCATTAGAAAATGTAAGTGTAGTAATATGCGAACCGCTATTAATATTGTAAAATTTAATAAGTCCTGTTGTTTGTACATCAACAACTAAACCCAATGAATCCGTAATATCGCGAGTTGGAATGAAGATTAATTGTGCAGCATCTGGTGTGATATAATCGTTTCCAGCACTATTAGTAACTATTTGTGGGGATAAGACACCAGTTGTTATATTTTGTGTAAAAAACATCAAGTTATCTGGAGACGATCTACTACTTTTAAGATTCTCAACTAATAAAACTTTCCCACTTTTAATATCATCTATTACTTTGGCAAACGCATTCGGAGAAAAACTCATGATGGTTGAAGTAATGAAAGAAAATGTATCTGAACTATATTGATTAATTAGCGGTTGACCATTGCCACTATTATATTTACTTAATATTGAATATAATCTACTACCATCACTTGAGAGAATCACTTTGCCTTTCAATGGAGGGGATACTGATATGTCCGCATTCTTTGTAAAAGATGATTTATTATAAGAAGATACCATCACATCTCCAGTTGCTGGATCTTTCCAAAGCACATAAAAAAAAGAGGCATTAGGCAGAAATATAACTTGTGGGAGTATTCGATCATAATCATTAGAAAAAATATTCAGTTTTTTGATAAATGTCAGTGTAGCTAAGTTATATAGATAAACATCTTGACTAAATCGTCCGGAAGACACTGCCAATAAGCTGTTTGGAATATCAATAGCAACTTCCCCGGAAGAAATGATATGGTCTGCATACATTAAAGTCGTAGTAGTAATAATATTATTGTCAGGCAAATTTATTTTTATTACTGTCCCCTCCCCTGATATAATATAAGCGTTAGATGCAGCTAATGCTTGTTTATGTGCAAAAAGACTTATACTCACAATTAAAATAAATAATTTTTTTCTTAAATACATAAGTTCCTCCTAAATCTTTTATGGTAGATTATTTTCGATATTCTGGGCTCTATTTGCCTCATATACTCCAGAGTCTAAATATAATTTTCTGCTCTTAAAAGTCCTCGCCTTCCACATATCGTACCTATCGTTCCATTCCCAGTAATGACCGCCTCTATACAAAGAATAAGTTTCCATCTTTAATAACTTCTGTGTTTTTGCAATAGCATTGGGATCAGTGGCTGACACTGGATGAACATTTATATAGTTTTTAGCTGCTGCCAATTTTTCGCCTATCAGCTCCACCGCAGCATCTACATTATCTCTGTAATTCCATATCTGTCTGTATGCAGGTCTTGGATCTGTTAGCTGCATTAGTCCAAATCCGCCATCCCCATTAAAACTCTCCGTCGGAAATATGGAACCTCCAGGTTCTGCCCATATTGACCAATCAAAATGTTTATATCCTGTCTCTATATACGCTATTACCCTGAAGAAATGAGGTGAACCAACTTGATCCCTTATAAAGTTGATACTTTTTTCAATAAAATACCATCGTTGTTGCAAAAACATTTTTTATAATATTTGTAATTTGAAATTTGTTTAGGTCCAGTGTAACCAATTCATATTGTTCACTATTAGGAATCTTTACTATAAGATATGCATTAGAACTATCGGGACTTATTCCAAGGATGCTGCAATAGCTATTGGCTGGTATAGTTACTGTAGTAATTTCTTTACCTGTTGTAGTGCTATATAAATGGATCTTACCAGTATCGCTATTTGTATGATAATTATCATAATATGTTTGTTTAGTTTCACTGTAAAGTATCATATTTCCATCCGGTGTTAATTTCATATTACTACCTTTAATCCCTGTATTTATTTTACTCAGCAATTGTTTTCCAACTACATTAAAAGCGTACAACATATCTATATTTGACGTAGAAGATGGATCTAAAGCTGAACTCTCAGCAATAAGTAATATATTGTTTTCAAAATCCTCTACTTCTTTGCCTGTATTTGTACTAAGAAAAATATTTTCAATTGAATAATTATCAGTTTGTGTAAAAGTAGTACTGTCATATACATCAATTAAACCACTTGAAATATCTATTCCAAATAATTTGTCTCCCGAAGTAGAATAGCCTAGATATTTATAGTAAGAAATTGGGAAATTTGTATTATCAGAAAGTTTATCAAGCGTTTGTAGATTATAAGAAGCAGTATATTCTGAAAAAGTATTAGCTGTTACCCATTTCAAATAAAAGATATTGCCAGTTGGAGGAATTATAATGTATGGCATGTCACCGTCTTCGTTGTATGATATTATTCCTATGTTCTTTTTCAAGTGTAAGTTCTGAAGATTAAATATAGCAAGCCCTATTCTATTTTCGCCATAAAAGATAAATAAAGAATTACTGCTTGTATTTGCAAATACAGGCACATTTAGATATCCTATAGAGGGGGTTACAGATGTTGTAACATTCGTTATTGAATTCGTATCAAGGTTAAGCTTCATTGTGCCATTATTGCTAAATAGATAAGCATAAGAAGCCCCATAACTATTAGTTGTTAAACCCAATACAATAATTGTAAATATCAATGATTTAATTTTCATGCATCCACTCCTTTTTTTATTATTGACATTGCATCTTTCCCTCATTCTTTACAGCACTTGTTGCTTCTGCCATGCCCATTGAGTTTGATAGATTTAAAATCCACCCATCCATTGAAGGTTTCCAATAATGACCACCTCTATACAATGAATAAACATCCATTCTTAGCTGATATTGCGTAAAGTCTGGTAGTATAGGAGAAAACTTTTTATATTTTTCCTTAGATCGCATTCGTTGTGGAAATCCTTTAGCACTATCAAGTTTCTCTTGAACAACCTCAACCGAAGCATCTATATTTTTTTGCCAATTCCATATTTGTTCATACGAAGGTAATGTACTATCATCCCATTCCGTTAACTGCATAATTCCGAAACCACCATCTCCTATAGAGTTTTCTATAGGATAAACTGAACCCTTTGGAATACCATATTTTGAACCTTTTATAGATCCAGGACAGCCTCCTATTGATGGATAAAAATGATTTATTCCGCAACTCTCAACACATGCTATTGCAAAGAATATATCATTGCTACCTACTTGTGATCGGATAGAAGGTGTTCCATTATCTGCTTTCATCTGCTTTAAGTAATTAATTATTTGTATTCTATCATTATCTGTAGTCCGTGAGCCTTCAATCAGCCCATACACCGTATCTGATAAATTCACACCACTTACATTTATGCTTGCCGTAAGGGTTACCATCCCACCCCCAAAGTTTGTCCCCCATGGTATTGATACTCCCTGATTCGCTGGGCTCGTCCATGCAAGTCCAAAACTATCATTGCGTTCCCTTGAGTTATAACCCGGTGGTAAAATTACCTGATACCATGTAGTCATTGTCCAATTCACATCACTTGTTATTTTCATACTTCCTGCTTCAAGTACTCCAATTGGTTTATCAGTTGGCATTTGTGGTACACCATTTGTATCATTAGTTATGGTATATTTCAACTCGCCTGGTGGAACCTTGATATAAAATCTCATCGCATTAAACGGCACTATATCGGATGATATCTGAAGACTGGTGATGCCCCTGTTCAGCACTACCTGCACCGAATAGTTCTTTGTTGCATCAAGCTGACTGCCTTTGTTGAGGGTTACTGTACCACTGCCAGAGGTATTCCCCACAAAGCTCATAACTGGCAATGGTGCACCACCATTAGGCGTTGCTCCAAGCAAATCCACCTGTGCGGTATTGGCAGTGTAGGATGGTGGCAGGATTGTGTAGTTTATATTCAGGTCAGCGGTGCTGTAGGATTGGCTGTTAAGAATCAGAGGGTTCGGACTCACGGTAACAGTGCTGATGGCTACTGCGTAGTACGGGGAGGAGCCATGAATTGTAGGAAGATATAATATCGTTGGTGTCACACACTGTGGTGGTTGACTACCGCTTACAGGCGCTGTGAAGGGAACATCCAGTGTCGTGCTGATGTTGTATTGCTCAAGCTCCGGTGTCGTAGCACTCAGTGTTATAGGTACTACCCAGGTTGCATAACCAACATGCTGTGGTGTTCCGGCACTTCCAGTACCTGCTACACGGGTCACGGTTACCGTAGCAGTATCCACTAACGCTGCATTGCTGTACACACCAGGGCAGCTCAACTCGCATCCATTCCCGCTCCATGTACACCCTATCTCATGAATCTCATACGGGATCACAACAAAGGATGCATTGCTCCCGAGTGGTCCGGCATTCAGAATGTTGCCGTTGATATCCGAGGCTAATGGTATATATGCGTCAACCTCACCCAGACAAACCTTATCCTGATCCGTCAGGTAGGAACTGACTATGGTAATAGTAATGCCACTGAGTTCAGGACTTGATACAAACAGGGTGTATTTTGTATTGGAAAGATTGCCCATGATTACCCCCATGGTTGCGCCTTTGAAATCTGTTACGGAGGTCAGATTATACCCCGCATGACATACCGAGGTATCCCTCAGCGTCGGCATCCACGGACAGCCCTCTACTCCAAGGTTATTTTCTGAGACTACCTCCATATTCAATGCTCCCTCTGGAGCAGCACCCCCAAGATATTGATACTGCTGTACTGCAAATGTAACAGGCACATTTGACACTGGATTATTATATCTATCCTGAACTGCAACTGCAACAAAACCTGCATAGGTAGTCAACAGCCCCCAAACAGGTCCCGTGATCTGTATCATCCTTACTGGCTTATCTGGCCTTGCTATAGCTGTATAGCCACCTAAAAGACCTATGTTGTTCTGACTCACTACATTCAATGTATTCACTAATGCCTGTGTTACATTCTGCTCATCAGGCCTTTTATAATATATCGGGTTATCCTTTGTGTACTTCCCAAGCTCAAACCATACACCTGCCTCGCCTGTGTACCCTGTCATTACACTCACAGTTCCATCTGTACAAACAGGTACTGGAAGCTGTGGGGGAAGCGGTAAAACAGACATATCATAGGGTGCAATGCATCCTCCCCCATCTCCTACTTCACACAAAAAGAGAAGTATGTAGAGGTTTGATTTATTAAATTCCGTCCTTACTCTGAACCCCAGAACTCTGGAACTTTTGAATCAAGAGACTGGATTCCCGTTTTCACGGGAATGACGCTGAAGGAATGGGACTGCTTCGCTACGCGAAGGCGGCGAGCAATGACAGGAGAAAACACACCCCTGCACCCCTCTTATTAGAGGGGAATTTTAAAGTTGGGGTGTTTTGGAGTTATGGAGTTTAAAATAAGATCTAACGCCCTCTGTCACTCTTTATCAAAGAGGGATGACACAGATGACGACTTGCAATAACAGGGAAAAGAACACACCCAGTCCCTTCGGGACACCCCTTTTTTTAGAGGGACATTTTAAAGTCAGGCAGTGTCATTCTGAGGAATGGCTTTTCAAGCCATGACGAAGAATCTCAAGGGAGAATAGATTCTTCGCCTGCGGCTCAGAATGACAAGGAAGCGCCAGTTTCTCCGGCTGTGCCAGAGTGACCGTTGGATGGTAGATACCCAGAGGGGAATTTAAATAAAGAGACTGGATTCCCGTTTTCACGGGAATGACGCTGAAGAAATGAGGGTGCTTCGCTACGCGAAGGCGGCGCGCAATGACAGGAGAGAACACACCCCTTGCCCATCTTAATAAAGTGGAATTTAAGAACACAAGCCCCATACTAAGAGGTGGTTAAGGGAACTTTTTTCAAGATGTTTCGTTTATTAAAGTAAGGAGGCAAATATGAAGATAAAAAGAAGCCAGGTTCTCATGGTAACAATTGTATCAGTATGTTTAAGTGCATCAGTTGTGTTTGCGGGTCCACGCGGTGGCGGCATGGGTGCAGGTAGAGCTGCTGGCGGTGGATGGGGTATGGGTACTCCATATCAGAGGATGTATAATCCATCAACAGTGGAAACTGTTAGCGGTACTGTGGAATCTGTAGAACAGTTTACGCCGATGAAGGGTATGTATTATGGTATACACATCATGTTAAAGACAGATAAAGAGGTTATATCTGTACACCTTGGTCCAGCGTGGTTCATAAACAAACAGGCGCTAAACATCCAAAAGGGTGACACTATTGAGGTTAAGGGATCCCGTATAACATTTCAGGGCAAGCCAGCTATTATTGCCGCAGAAGTGAAAAAGGATGGTAAAATCCTTGAATTAAGGAACAGTGCTGGCATACCTGTGTGGTCAAGGAGCAATATAAAATAAAACTGTAGTTATAGCTATTTTATTGTACTGTTACTGTACCGGATTGTACCCTGTTTGAAGGAAGAGCAGCTCCTGTTGTATCGTTCATGGAGGTTACAATAATGGTTAAAGTGGTTGTGCCTGGTGATGCAGCGTAGAATGTGATATTTGCGATATTAAACAAGCCTACGGGTGCAGCAAACCCGCCACCAGCTGTTGTTGAAGAATTTATATTGATACCGGATGATGTTAAATAATAAGATGGTGGGTTCAAAAATTGAGGTGAATAGGCTACACCTGGATATCCTGAAACGCTACCATTAACCGATACAAAATTTAAAATACTCTGATTGAAGTTTATATAAATACTATAGCTACCAAGTCCATAAGGATAAGATGGATCTATAAATACATTGATGGGAACTACGAAGGTAGAACCTGTATTCACGCTCGCACTCCCTATGCCGATATTTGCAAGTGATAATGTTATCACAGAGCTTGTTGTGGCGGTGTTGCCTGCATTGTCTGAAACAGTCGCATTTATAGTGTATATCCCGGTGCCGTTGCTTCCACTACTTACGGGGAGTGTAGCAGATAAAATGCCAGTGGCGCTTATGCTTGTTGCTGAAACAGTACCTTCAACGCCATTGATATTGATTTTAAAGCTTGATGGATTTACGCCGCTCTGGGTATCACTGTAATTAACCTGGTAAGGCAGGCTTACACTGGGATAGATATAATAGGGAAGATTGCTACCTGATGTACTGCCTGAAATAGGCTGAACGATGGACAGGGATGGCGGCGTTGTATCAATTGAAAATGTCTGTGAAGCCGTACCAATTGTGTTATAGAATAGATCCGTCACCGATGCCTGAATGGTGTGCGTGGTTTGCGAGCTTACCGCTATATTACCCTGTGCTGTAAACGATGTTGGTGTAGAGGAATATCCATACCTTGAAAGTGTACTGTTGATTGAAGTTGAGAACTGGTTTGTAACATTATTACCATCAACCAGTATATTGTATGTATTTAGATCTAATCCGAGTTTATTGGTTGTATCCGAGAACAATATGTTTATGTTTGCATTTGTAGAACCTATGTAACCTGATGGGCTAAGTATAGTAACTAAAGGAATAGGGGGTATAAATGTAAATGTAGCACTTGTATCACAGCAAGGTCCATTATTGGCAAAACATCTATGTGCACTGATAGAATGTGTTCCTTGAGGTGTTATGTATTGTCCTATTGGCTTTTGACACGAGGCTGAGGTGGTAGTTGTTTGGCACAATCCTGTTATACTGGTTTGATCCATTGTCACACTGAATCCTGAATTTGTTGTTCTGTAATCATAGGCTAATAATATATCAGGCAAAGGATCATTTATTGCACTACCATTCTCAGGATAGTATATTGTTAATGCTGGAAGGCTGCATGAAGCAGATGTAGATGTACCTGCCTGGTCCTTTATGGTTGCAAATACATTAACACCATCGCAGGTATTTGTTAAACCAGTTATTAAGCCTGCGGCGCTATCGGTATTTATAGTCAATAAGGAAGTTACATCCCTGTTATTTACTATTACATCAAGCGTAGAAACATTAACAGAAGAACTTGTTCCTTTGTAAGATATTTTGAGATTAAATGTTCCATTGTAGGGATCCCAATCAGAAGCCTTACATTCTATAGATATAGATGGCAATGTGTTGTTGTGTACCTGGCTATTGTTTACGCAGGAGAATAACAATATCAGTGATAAAATTGCCAGTGTACCCATTCTATATATTTTCTTAATTAGCATAAGAAATCCTGATTAATAATATGATCATAATCAATTATTTTACTCGCCGATAATTTTTATTAAAACTCTTTTTTTCCTCATTCCATCAAACTCTCCATAGAAGATCTGTTCCCATGGTCCAAAGTCTAATCTACCTTTTGTGATAGCAACTACAACCTCCCTGCCCATAATCTGGCGTTTCATATGCGCATCAGCATTCTGTTCGCCAATATTATGTTTATATTGACTGATGGGCTCATGCGGTGCAAGCTTTTCAAGCCAGACACTAAAATCATGATGTAACCCTGGTTCATCATCATTGATAAAAACTGAAGAGGTGATATGCATGGCGTTTACCAACACAATGCCCTCTGTGATACCACTTTCTTTAAGGCATTGTTCAACCTGCTGTGTGATGTTTATGAAAGCAGTTCTTGCTGGTATATTAAACCATAATTCTTTTCTGTATGTTTTCATATAGCTCTTTTTTATTATTTTAATTTTAAAAATTCAATACAAAAATTGTTTTGTTGATGTTATATAGATTTGCATAAGGAGGTAAATTTTATGGCTAAATCAAATTGGCTAATATACGGCGCAAATGGGTACACCGCCAGGCTTGTTATTGAGCAGGCAATTCGTCGTGGACATAAACCCATTATTGCTGGACGCACAGAAGCGAAAATTAGACCCATTGCTGAGCAAACAGGGCTTGATTATATTGTGTTTGATTTAACAGATGGACATTTATTAAAAAAAGCATTGTCTAATGTAAAGCTTGTTTTTAATGCTGCTGGTCCTTTTATTCATACAAGCCAAAAGTTGATTGATGCCTGTCTAAAATATAGAGTGAATTATACAGATATTACAGGTGAGGTTCCAGTTTTCCAGAATGTGTTTCTATATAGCAAACAAGCGGAGCAAAATGGAATAGTTTTAATGCCTGGTATAGGTTTTGATGTAATACCAAGCGATTGCCTTGCAAAATATGTAGCAAACCAGGTACCCAATGCAGTTGAGTTAGATATAGCCTTTACGGGTCTTGAACACATAAGTCCTGGAACTTTAAAAACAATGGTAGAGATGATACCAGGTGGAGGCTTGATAAGAAGAGATGGAAGGCTCATACCTTCACATCTTGGCAAAGGTAGTAAAAAGGTAATATTCCCTGATGGAGAACACACGGTTGTGCCTATCATATGGGGTGATTTAGAAACAGCTTATCATTCTACTGGCATACCTAATATCACAACCTATATGGCTTATCCGAATTTTATGGTTCCATTTTTACCTGTTGGTATACCAGTTATGCAGAGGATTTTTGCAAATAATTTTGCTAAAAGAGTGGTTCAAAGGTTGATAGAGATAGTAGTTAAAGGACCTGGTAAAGCCGCAAGAGAACATAGAAGGGCTTATGTTTGGGCAAGTGCGAAAAATTCAAATGGGGATCAAAGACAGGCATGGCTTGATATTCCAGAGACTTATTCATTTACAGCCATCGCAGCTGTTGTAAGCATAGAAGAGATTCTGTCTGTCCAGCCTAAAGGTGCGCTTACCCCTGCAATGGCATTTGGTCCTGATTTTGTGCTTAAGATAGAAGGTGTTAAACGGTATGATAATCTACCAGCTCAAAACAACAAATAACATCAGCAACTCACCCGTGTCCGCTAAAAAGCAGAATAGCAAAGACGGATGGCACAGACACAGCTTATATGTGTTGAAAAAAAATACTCGTTTGTTATAAGAAAGTTCAGTGATGGGACACAGTATATTAATTATAGATGATTCTCCCGGTATAAGAGAAGAAATAAAGTCTGTACTTAAAGAAACAGAAATGTTTGATAAATACTATGAATCTTCAGATGGAATGGAGGGGTTCAAAATGATGTTTTCAAACTTACCGGACATAGTTATCTGTGATTTAGTCATGCCAGGTTTAGATGGAATAAAATTTCTCAAATTAAAGAATGCTCGTAAAGAGTTTGACCGAATACCTGTTTTGATTTTAACGAGTATGGATAATATTGGAGATAAAATAAGAGCTCTTGCAGAAGGAGCTCAAGACTATGTAACAAAACCATTCAGTCCTCCGGAACTTGTGGCGAGGGTAAAAGCTCATCTCAGAATAAAGCTCCTGCAGGATGAACTTATATCAGCAAAAGAAAAATTAGAGACCATGTCTAATAATACCCAGCATAGAATAAAGCTCTTGCAGGATGAACTGATAAATACCAGGGAAACATTGGAAAGCATGCATAACATTGATCCTCTTACTGGTTTATACAATAGAAGATTTTTTATAAGTTTATTGGAAAATGAATTTGAGAGGGCAAAAAGTTATAACACACCTTTATCGTTGCTCATGATTGATATGGATCATTTTAAAATTGTTGAAGAAACATGTGGTCCTTTAATAAGTGATAAAATATTAACTCTTGTGGCAGGTATTTTTAGGACCGGATTAAGAAAGATAGATGCCTGTGCGAGATACGGAGGTGAAACATTTGCTACCATGCTTTCAGGAATAGATGTGGCTGGAGCAATGTTAATTGCCGAGACTTATATGAACGAGATGAAAAAACAGGATATTTCTAATCTGTGTAAGAATTTGAATTCATTAACATTTTCTATAGGAATTGCTTGTTTGCCGGATGAACATATAAACAATGTAAATGAATTTATTATATGTGCTAACAAAGCACTTGATGATTCTAAAAATAATGGTAGAAACGCAATTTCTATTTATCACTCAAGATAATAGAGCAAACTAAATATTACGGTCATAAAATGTACTGTATAAGAATTTTCATAGTGTATTTGAATTGATAGGAGGTTTGATATGAGAAGGTTTATAATAATTATGTTCCTAATTATTCTTTCTTTTTTTATTAATTCTGTTTGCATGGCTCAAAGTGCTGATCCTGAATCACCGTTTGGGGCAACGAATATTAATGCTGCGGTAGGCAATGGTGGCCTTAGTGCAGGTATATCCAGATATGGTACGATCACTGTTCTGAGATGGCCAAGCCCGAGTTACTATGATCAATTAAACTATAAAACAGCTACGCACGGTCTAACTTTGACATCATCCGCAAGGACTCTACCACATTTTGGAGCCGCTGATAATATGGGGAGTTTTGCTGGTTTATATTTTACTGCAGGTATGCCTATTTCAGGTATGGTTTGGTTGAGAGATCCAACATTCACAACACAACAATATTATAGTTCCGTTGATTCTGATGTGCTTGTTACCCGGTACACATCTACCAAGGAGAAAGTAGGAGTGACACAATACGATCTCGTTATGCCAGATAGAGATGTACTGGTTAGACACTATGTTATAGACAATCTTGGTGTGACACCTATAAATACTTTATCATTTGTTTATTATGAAAACTTAGCTCCATGTTTAAATAAAACTATTTATGTGCCAACAGATGATTGGATTAATGACGCTATAAATGATTACGCATGTTTGTATGATAACGTACATAATCAACTGGTACATTTTATGCCAGCTGATCAGGATTTTTCTCATATTGCCACTTTGTTCTCTGGTGCACCTTCACAGAATGATGTTAATAACTTTATATCAAATATTTCCTCTCTGCCGAATGGGGTATACGCTGTTATAGGTTTTGATTTTACCCCGAATAGTTATCAGGTTGGGAATGATGCGACCACATTATGTCCTTCTGGAAGGGGAGTTGCAACATCATACAATCCTCAAGATGCATATCTGCTTGCTTATACAGGTACATTGGCAGATAGTCCAGCTGCTCAGTGCCAGGCTAATGCAGCAGTAATGAAACAATTTGGGCTTGCTCCACAAGGCCGCATTGAGTTTACAGTGTATTTCTCTTTTGCAAAAGACTATAATGACGCCAGGATAAATTTAGATTATGCACAAAGCATGGGTTGGCAGGCTATATACAACGAGACAAATGCATGGTGGCAGAAATGGCTAAGCACAGCAAAACTGCCTGATACAGAAGATACCAGTATAATTAATTTTTCAAAGCGTGCGCTTATAAGCATAAAGCTAGCAACGGACAATAACAGTGGGGCAATCGTGGCATCAATATCTACACAACCTCCGTATGCGGAAGATTGGCCAAGGGATGGTTCCTTTATTAATTATGCCCTTGATGTAGCTGGTTATCACGATATGGTTACAAAACACAATCTATTTTACGCCATGGTTCAAAGACAGACTACCACGACTATGGGACCTGCTGGAAGTTATGATATGAATTTTTACGCGGATGGTATGCCTGGTGGTCCAATACCTTTTGAAATAGATGAAACGGGTCTTGCAGTTTGGACAATGTGGATGCATACTCAATTTCTGAACTCCGCATGTGACAGGATCCATTACATGCAGGAAGTCTGGCCAGCTATAAAGCTCGGTACCCAGGCACTTGTTGACTGTAAAGACACGACGAATGATCTGCAATGCTATGCTAATGAGGACGACAATCCTGTTCAGACTCAGGGTTTACAAGGAGCAATAACCGCCTGGCTCGGGATACAATCAGGTATAAGTGCAGCAAAGTATATGAATCAAACAGAGTATATTGCTCAATGGCAGGCAAGAGCTGATCAGTTGAAACAGGCAATAATAGCTAATTTTTATACCTCTACAGCCCAGTACACAAGCAACATTGGTGCTGCATCATGGACAATATGGCCTGCAGAATTTTTACCCTATACATCCACTGTAATGCAGGAACAAGCCTCTTACCTTCTTCAGCAAATTGCCCCGGCACTCACATATCAGGTTCCAGTTATATCTTACACTGGCAAGGCTACAGTAGCACTTGCAGACATGTTTCAAGTTGATAAACCAGAGTTTAATTTACTTGATCCACTGATCCAGGACTTGCTTTACAATCTACCAACACATGATACCCAACATATGGGAGAAGTGGCTGTAGTTATGTATGACGCTGAAGGAAAGCCATATTTTCAAAATGAGGTTGCTATTCCGCATGTATGGGAACAGACATTATCATACCTTACGCTTATGGCAAGATATAACCCTCAGGATTTTAATCCTCCCTATCACCTTGTTAACCCGGAATCCTGTTCTTCGTCTGCTGGTTGCACATGCAATACAGCTGATAGCAGTGCCGGCTTCGCAGGCGATGCAATATTTGCGATACCAATTATACTTATATTTTTATTTATTAAAAAACACGGCTTTAATAAACACAGCCCATCTTAGGTGGTAGGTGTTGATAATTTTTAGATGTTAATTTATTGCATATTAAAATAAATTATATTATAATTACACAATATATGGATGAAATTATATGAGACGACATCAATTATTATTAGTTACCTGGTTATCCGATGTAAAAGATAATGTAGAAAAATTACTTCAGGATAACAAATATCCCTTTGACAGTGTAACCACTCCAATAGAAGCAATTGATGCTATTGGTAAATATTCGTATAAGGTAATTATTTTAGATAGTTTGTTGCCGGGTTTGAATGGTTATCTCCTCGTTAAACGGTTAAAACAAACCTCCCATGGACAGTATGCAAGGTTTATAGTTTTTATGAACAATATTCCATCTGACAAGATAGCAGAAGTAAAGAAAAAATGGGGTATTCATACCTTATTAAAAAAACCGATAGATTCAGATGAACTGCTAAATTCTTTAAAAGAGGCAGAAGCCTACGATTTGCCAAGTGAAAAGTTAGAGGTATATACAACAGACTGCATTGAAGAATTATTTGCGGATTTAGCCTTTACATTATGGACAGGTAAACTAACCTGTTATGGTGATAATGATATTATAAAAGAGATATACTGGGATGGCGGCAAACCGGTATTTGCAATAAGCAACAAGGAGAGCGAAAGGCTTGATAAGTGGTTGCTGGATAAAAAGCTCATATCAGAAAGTGTTTTAAAACCAGCTTATGATATAATGAACAAAAAGGGTAAGAGGTTTGGAGATGCGCTTATAATGCTTGGGGTTATAAATGAAGAAGATTTAGAGCGGGCTATCTCGGACAATATGAAAGAAATAATATTTGATATGTTTTCCTGGCAACATGCTGATTATACAAAAGAGGAAAAGATGGAAGGTATAAAGGAATTATCTTCAATAAGAGATTCTTTTCCTGTGATCTTATTTGAAGGAATAAGCAAGAAGACGGATATAGATTATATAAAAACTAAACTACAACAAAGAGGCGAAGTGGTAAGCTTTAGCCCTAACAATATTTTTAATATTGAAGATTTTAAATTTCCACATTCGTATAATAGATTGATGAGCCTTATAAATGGTAAAAGAACTATTTACGAGTTAATCGGTAAAAGTGGCTTGTCTCATGATAGTGCTTACAGATTTATCTATACGCTATTGCTTCTGAGACTTATAAAACTTGGTACTGGAGACGAACATAGTAAGAATATATCACTAACCCTTTCTAATATTGGTATAGATGCAGGTCAAAAAACGCGTTTTACAGGCAATTTGACAGATGTCTCAATAATAGAACTTATCCAGATGCTGGAACTGAATAGGAAGTCTGGTACAATACAGATAAGTGATATAAACGAAATTGGTTGGTTATTGTTTGATAAAGGAAAAATAATTGATGCTTATTATGGAGATCTTACAAGAGAGAGCGCAGTGTATAGAATACTATTTCTTACAGAGGGCGAATTTGATATAAGGTTCAAGGAGGTAGTAGGTGAGCCAAGAATATCTTTAGATACGCAAACCCTTCTTATGGAAGGTTTAAGAATGCTGGATGAAATAAAAAGGCTTGAACCAATGTTTGGCGGCTTTGAAAAGAGATTCGTTATAAATCCTGCTCATAGGTTTGATACTGAAGAGGAAAAAGAGGAGCTTGCAAGAATATTTAATGGTAAGAATGATGTGTTAACATCCTCATTTTTATTGAATCCTGATCCTAAAATGGCACTTGATATAATAAGTACATTGTTAAAAAATAATGTTATTAAAGAAGAAACATGAAGATAATTTGTGACAAATGTAATAATGAATTTTTCTTTAAAATAAACAATTATGACAGACATTTTTATACTGTGAAATGTCCTGTATGTAAAAATCCTATCACTATAAAGATTGATTTAAACGATACTGTTCCGGGAAGAATTAATCACCAATCAAGATCAACAAGTCATGCATCAAATTTACCAAAAGATTATCAACCGGTTCTGAATGAGGAAAAAAAACGCGTAGCAAAAGATGATGATGATGATTTAGCAGCTGGTACTCAGCATACCAGTGATCAAATTCAGTATAATCTTGATAATACAGAGGTTGAATCAAGCGAATGGGAATATAATGAATCTGGAGTTATTAGTGTAAAGAAACAAAATGATATAAGAGGAATAATAAAGGCATTTTTTGCAGGTATTGATCCATACTATTTTATAGAAAAATATCTTTTGTATGGCTATTATTTGTGTATACTACTCTTCATATTCACAGGTTTGTTTTTATTCGCTGAGATCATTAGATTTGATAATCTTGTAAAGCATATTAATTATTGGTTACATCCTGTGATAAACATGTTTAAACATTATGTGTAGTTACAATGTATAACTACGAGAATGAGCTAAAACACAAACTTGGTTCACTTAGCTTTATAAATGATATAATTTATTATCCATCTGTAGATTCTACAAATACTCTGGCACATAAATTAGCACAGAATGGGTATAGAGAATGGACAATTGTAGTAGCAGATTCTCAAAATAAAGGTAAGGGCAGGCAGGGAAGATACTGGTATTCACCCCCGGATGTCAACATATACACCTCTTTTATTTTAAAACCGGATTTATCATACAGATACATCCCTTCAATAAGCCTTTTGTCCGGAATGGTTATAGGACAATCTATAGAGTATTTTACAGGCTTTAAAGTAGAATTAAAATGGCCTAATGATGTTATGGTAAAAGGTAAAAAGATCAGCGGCGTATTATTAGAGTTAGGAAATTTGGCTGATGGAAAGCCATATGTTGTTGTCGGAATAGGTATAAATGTAAATGCAGATGTAAAATATTATCCAGAGCATCTATCACTTACCACTACCTCAATGAAGGCATTAACAAACAATTTATATGATAGAGCAGATGTGCTTACCTACCTTTACTCATTATTCCAAAAGTGGTACACTATTTATTGTATCAATGATGGTTTTGATAGTATTAAGAAGGAGTATATGGAAAGGTTTAATTTGCTCCACAAAGAGATAAAGATAATGGATGGGGTAATGGAAATAGATGGAATAGTGAAGGACATAGATAAGTATGGAAGATTGGTACTGGAAGACAAAAAAGGAATATTAACCTATGTTAATTCAGGTGATGTACATTTGATCTCAAAAAATGAAAGGTAATGATATGCTTTTAGCAATAGATGTTGGTAATACGAATATAGTTTTTGGAATATTCCATAAGGAGAAATTGATTACCCATTGGAGGGTTGTTACTGCACGGGACAGAACTGTTGATGAATATAAGTTGCTTATAAAAGAGTTTTTTGAACTTGATGGACTATCTATTTCCGAGGTAGATGGTATAGCGGTATCATGTGTGGTTCCGCCGGTTATTACAAATCTTGGAAGGGCGTGTTTAGAATTGTTTCATCTTGAGCCTCTTATTGTAGGTCCGGGTGTTAAAACAGGTATTAGTATACTTTATGATAACCCTAAAGAGGTTGGTGCTGATAGAATAGTTAATGCTGTAGCAGGTTATGAAAAATACAAGAAAAATCTTGTTATTGTGGATTTTGGAACAGCAACAACATTTGATTGTGTTAGTAAAAAAGGAGAATACCTGGGAGGGTTAATATCTCCGGGTATAGGTATATCTCTTGATGCATTGTTTACCCATGCCTCCAAATTACCCCGTGTAGAGATAATAGCCCCACCTTCGGTAATTGGTAAAAATACAGTGCATAGCATGCAATCAGGTATATTTTATGGGTATATTTCACTTGTTGAAGGAATTATTAAACTTATTTCAGAAGAAATGCAGGAAGATAGATTAACAGTAATTGCTACAGGTGGCTTTGCAGAGCTAATAGGCACGGCTTCTAAGATGATAGACGAGGTAGATGAATTCTTGACATTAAAGGGGTTAAAGATAATATATAACAAAAATGTTCCTAAAAAATAAATACAGATGGAGGCTTGATGACCTCTGAACGAGATGCTTTATTTAATAAAGCGTTTGAACTCCTTAAAAAGGATAAGAGCCACGAAGCCTTTAAAATAATTAAAGATCTTGTAGAAAATACCTCTTCTTCCATTTATGAGGTAGAGCCACGGTATTTATTTTATTATGGATATTTAACAGCTATAGTTAATCACGATTTCCAGAAAGGGATAGATTTATGTAATGAAGCTTTGAAGAGAGAGGTTTTTCATCCAGATTTTTATATGAACCTTGCTAAATTATATATCTTTGTTAATAATAGAAGTATGGCTTTAAAGATGCTTCAGAGGGGATTGAAGATTGATAGCAAAAATAAAGATATTCTTAATATGATGAAAGAATTAGGAATAAGACGAAAACCGGTGTTTCCATTTTTAAAGCGGGAACACCCTGTGAATAAATTTACAGGCAAAGTAAGAAGCTTATTTTTTAGATTAGTAAAGGGGGAGAGATGACAGAACAAAATGATAGAATCAGAAATGTAGCTATTATAGGCTTTGGAGCCAGTGGTAAAACTCAACTGGCAGATACTATACTTTATAACACAAAGGCAGTTCAAAATATAGGAAAGGTTATTGATAAGACATCTAATATGGTGCTGGAGCAAGAAGAATTTGAGCATCTAACCACGATAACAGCCTCTCTTGCCACAGTGGAGTTTGGGGATATTAAATTTAATATCGTAGATACACCGAGTCAGGATGGTTTTCTTGGAGAAACAATTAATGCGATGCAGTCCGTTGATGGGCTGATATTTGTTGTAAGTGCTCAGATAGACATCAGGCAGGACATGGAAATATTGCTTAAGTATGCAAGGATGTTCAATCTACCTGTTATATTTTTTGTAAACAAGATGGATGCAGAAAATGCAGACTTTTATAAATCTATTGAAGAATACAGCAGGTATCTAAATATAAAAATAACGCCTGCCTGTCTTCCGATAGGGAGTGCTGACAAGTTTGAAGGAATTTATAGTCTTATTGAGAAAAAAGCCTACATCTATCAGAAAGATGCCTCTGGTCGTTCAAAGCAAAGTACTAACAGTATTGTTGCAGAGGCAGATGACATGGAAAAGACTTTAATAGAATCTATTGCAGAAACCGATGATGCCTTGTTAGAAAAGTATCTGAATAATGTTAGATTAGATATAAAAGATTTAAATGAACCAATAAAAAAAGCCATTTTATCCAGATCTTTTTTCCCTGCGATACCTGGCTCAGCACTTCTTAACATTGGTATTGATAAACTATTAGAATTTTGTTCTATTTGGCTCCCATCGCCCAACTTAATAACTGATAAAATTGTCTTACAGACTATTGATGGTGAGCAAAAGATAGAGATAAAGAAATCCACCACAGAAAAGCCTGTTTTATTTGTTTTTAAAACATCAATAGATCCTTATGCTGGCAAGATGAGCTATGTAAGGATATTCTCGGGCCAGATAAATCAGGATACTATTCTATACAATGCTCAAACAGGTGCGGAGGAAAAAACAAACCATATTTACACTATGATAGGAAAAAAGAGTAAGCTTATTAATACAGCGGAAAGTGGAGATATAGTAGCCCTGGCAAAACTTCAGACAACGAAAACTGGTGATACTTTAAAGGGTACAAAGGATGCTTATCTTATACCGCCTGCATATAAATCCAAAAAACTTGTTGCTTACGCTGTAAAACCTAAGGGAAAAAGCGATGAAGACAAGATCACCCAAACATTAAATAAGATATTAGAAGAAGATACTTCCTTGTCTGTGAGGAGAGATGCACAGTTAAAGGAGTTAATAATAGAGGGTGTATCTAAGGAACAATTGGAAATTGTTATGCACAAGGCAAAAAGGAAGTATGGTATAGAACTTGATCTGGTTTTACCAGGAATACCGTATAAAGAAACTATAAAAGGTAAGGCAGAAGCTCAAGGCAAATATAAGAAACAATCAGGAGGTAGGGGACAGTACGGAGATGTTTGGTTAAGGCTTGAACCTTTACCAAGGGGCAAGGGTATTAATTTTATAGACAGTATCTTTGGTGGAGCTATTCCCAAGCAATATATACCTGCTATTGAAAAAGGAGTTAGAGAGGCTGCAGCAGAAGGATTTCTTGCAGGATTTCCAGTTGTAGATTTTTCAGCAACAGTGTATGATGGTTCATATCATGTGGTTGACTCTTCAGAACTTGCGTTTAAGATAGCCGGTTCATTTGCTTTCAAAAAGTGTATGGAGAATGCAAATCCTGTATTGCTTGAGCCTATAATGTTAATTACGGTCGTAGTACCTGAATCATTTACAGGTGATGTAATAGGGATGCTTAACTCAAAAAGGGCAAAGATCCTTGGTATGGAACATGATGACAGCAAGAAACAAATAATACGCGCACATGTTCCATTAGCAGAGGTTCAAACCTATGGGGATGAATTGCGGTCAATAACAAAGGGAATGGGAACATTTGATATCCAATTCGTTGGTTATGAGGAGGTGCCAGCTAATATTGCAGAAAAGATTATAAATAACAGTAAAAATAAAAAAGAGGTAAAGGTATAAAATATGACTGAAAAGGGTAAAGAAACAAAAAAAACACTAACAGATGAACTGTTAGAAGATAATTTCTTTAAACCGCCAATAGAAGAAGTAATTGAAGAAACTGCTCCGGAACAAAAACCGGTTAGTGAAGCCCCCAAGGAATCAGAAGAGGAAAAGAGCGAACTTTTATTTGATGATTTTTTGAAATCACCTGTAGAAGAGATGCCGCAGGAAGAGACGCCGGTGGTATCAGATAAAACTTCTTCTTTATCTGTTCCAGAAACACCGGTATCAAAACCATCTGTTACACCTGGTACAAAAATCATGGTGGCAAGCGTTGATGAATCTAAGGGAAGTAAGCTTAAAGTAATTATTGCTGTATTAAGTGGTGTAATTGTCTTGTTAATTGGAGGAAGTGTTTATGTTTTTACTCATCGCAAAGTTTCCCAACCAGAACAAAATAATCTTGTTGTTGGTGCTCAAAAAGTGGAGATAAATCATAATAAGGAACAAGCTGCAAAACCTCCTTTAGCTAAGACTGAGGCTGTTCAAGAAGTGCAACAACAAGCAGAAACACCTGTAGCTAAAATTAATAATGAACAAAAGGGCGCTACACCACAACCTGCAAATAAAATAGCAGAGAATATACCACCTGTTGCTACACCACAACCTGGTACGGAGATTACGAAACAGTTTGAGGTTATATTAGAGGATGTGAAATCTAAATCAGCAGTAAATAATGCCAGAAGTATAGGAGAGGCAATAGATAATTCTTTGAAATTTGATATTACGGAAAACAAGAAGACTAATACCGTGTATACCCTTTTTGTTGATAAAATCTATCCTTCTGAAGGTGAGGCTACCGCAGACAATTTAAAGTTAATGGTAGCCAACATATCTAATGCTTCCATAGTTAAAGCTGATGGCGGATACAGGATCCTTATAGGAAAGTACACTTCAAAGGCAAAGGCGATGTCTGATATAAAAAATGTTAAATCAGCAGGATTAAATGGTCTTGTAAAAGAGACAGAAAATGTAATATATACCTATAATATTAAGGTGTATCCATTTAAATCCATTAAGCAAGCAGAAGATTATCAAACAAAAGTAAAAAGATTAGCACCCAAAATAACATTTATGGAAATAAAATAGTATGTATGAAACCTTATCAGAAAGTGCGAGATTATATCTAAAGGAAGCTTTACCAAAGCAGCTTCTCTCGGCACTTGTAAAAGGTGTTGTACCCCTTGAACCAAAAGAATTGTTAATTACAATCGCATATCATTTTAATCATTGTGATGAACAGGAAAAAAAAGAGGCATTAAAAACTGTAAGAGCTTTACCCTCAGATATTATAGATTCAATAGTGAAAGAAAATGTTCCTGATTTTGTGTTGGATTTTGTATACAGATATTATCCTTTATCTCAGTCTGCTATTTATTCATTGGTTACAAATAAAAATCTTTCAGATGAAACATTTATTGAATTAGCTAAAACAGATAATGAATCTATACTTGAATTGCTCTCAAAAAATCAGGTTCGTATCTTAAAGAACGATAAGATCTTTGATGTTCTTATAACAAATCCACATCTTCCGCGTATATTAAAGGATCAATTAATGGAGTTTTTTACATTTGTTGCCAGTAAAGAACTCAAAAAATTGAATATAAATATAGAAAAAAAAGAAGATGTTAAAGAAAAGAATGTAGACTTACCTTCGTCTGTTGATAAACCTGTAGATTTACCATCTGAATTACAAAAAGAAGGTTTACCTTCAACTGTTCAAAAAATTGGCTTACCTTCCCAGGTAGATATGTTACCACACGAATTAGAATCGCAACTGCCTTCTGATGCAGTATCAGGGTTGCCCACGGATGCAATGGTTAATTTACCTACTGAGTTTGTCAGACAGGGGCTTCCATCTGAGTTAATAGTGGATGAGCAGGAACAAAACCTTGATGAAGGAACCAAGCTAACCCTTTATCAAAAGATACAGATGATGACAGTTTCACAAAAAATAAAACTTGCTTTACTGGGAAATAAGGAAGCGAGAAGTGTTTTAATAAGAGATTCAAACCGTGTTGTTGTGGAATCCGTTATAAAAAGTCCTCGTATAACAGATGGAGAAATAATTAGTATTACAAATTCGCGTAATACAAGTGAGGACATTTTAAGAATGATAGCTGCTAACAGAGAATGGCAGAAAAACTATAGGATAAGACAGGCACTTGCTTCTAATCCTAAAACGCCTGTGCCAATTGCTTTAAAATTACTTGAAACTTTATCAAAACAGGATTTAAAGAACTTGAGTAAAAGTAAAAATATTTCCACTGTAGTTGCTACTACAGCAAAAAGATTATTGGGGGATACTAAATAATGGCTTTACTAAACTCAAACAAAAAAGAAATCAATGCAAAGATAGTTTATTATGGACCTGGCTTATCTGGTAAGACGACAAATATTCAGTATATCTACAAGAAATTAAAACCAGAACATAAAGGGAAATTAATGACCCTGGCTACTCAGACTGATAGAACACTATTTTTTGATTTTCTGCCAGTTGAACTTGGAGAAATCAAAGGCATGAAGGTAAGATTTCAGTTGTATACTGTACCTGGTCAAGTTTTTTACAATGCAACGAGAAGATTGGTTCTTAAAAATGTTGATGGTATAGTTTTTGTGGCAACAGCAGAAAGGGACAAAATGTATGACAACATAGAAAGCTTTAAAAATCTTGAAGAAAACATTCAACACTATGGAAGAAAATTAACTGATATTCCACTTGTGATTCAGTACAATAAGATGGATTTGCCCAATGTTTATACTGTAGAGGAACTGCAGAAAGAATTGAACAAATTAAATGTTCCCTATTTTGAGGCATCAGCGAGTACAGGCGTAGGTGTATTACAAACCCTTACCGGGATAACCAAATTAGTTGTACATAGATTAAAGACTCAGACCTCAATAGCTGAGGCTGATAAAACTCAGGAAAAAGAACTAAAAGAAATACAACTCGAGCGTTCAGAACAGATCAGGACTGAGCAACCGCAGGCAAAAGAGCAACCAGCTAAGGAAGCAGAACAACCACATATTCAACAACAAACGAAGGATGTTATAACCACACAATCAAGAAAAACTTTGAATGTACTTGAAGTTGGTAAACCAGAGGTCCTTAGCGATAGTACAATAATAGTTCCTGTTGTGGCTATTGATGAGAATAAATCTCAATACGAACTCAAAATAACTATCAAGTTTTAGTTATATATATGTTTACAGTTGTTAGATATTATGTAAAAGCAGCTATTTTCTTTTTAGTTACAGGACTATTATTAGGAGGGTATTTATCCTACAGAATTAATATCCTCAATTTGCCTGCTCCTCAATCTCTGATTACAGCTCATACGCATTTGCTCCTTGTAGGGTTTGTTATGATGCTTATAATGGGTGTTGCATTATGGCTATTCCCAAGACCACGGGAAAAGGTCTTCTATAGTCCTTTGCTTGCCGAGGTCACCTTTTATGTAATGGTTATATCAATATTTTTGCGTACAGGGGCTGAGATTGCAAATGGATTTATAATTCGTAGCTGGATATCATGGACAATAGAGATTGGCTCTTTTGGAGAGATATTAGGTATTATACTATTTTTTGTTAATATCTGGGAAAGAATAAAACCTATAGGTAGTCATGTTAGAGAGGCGAAAGGAGAAAAGTTTTGATAAAGATATTAAAATATATGATTGCGATATGGTTGATTCATATTACAATAGTGAGTCTTATTGTGCCAGCTTATGCTGAGTCAAAAGAAGGAGTTACAACGGCTCCATCTAATAGTGTAACTGAAGTACAAATACCAGAAGCTACTACAGTGTCTTCTATAACAGGGGGGCGGACAGTAAAAAATGTATGGTCCATCGGACTCAATTTAGCTTATTCTACCTACTCTATAAATGCTTCTTCAGTTTATGATGTAAACAACCAGACTGGCTCAACAGGCTATTCGGGTATATTTTTAAGATATGGTATAACAGAAGAGCTTATGCTCACAGGAGAGTTTGATTATTTGTATGGTACATTATCAGGTAATATAACCGGTACAACAATAAAAAATTCCTACTCCGGTTTCCCATTATCACTAAATATTTTGTTATTTGTACCAATGAAAAGTTTTGGTATCTATTCAGGTATAGGTCCTGCTTATCTTGCCTCTCTTACGATAAAACAATCTATAAATGGATCGGAAAATAAAAACCAGGGATATGGTATTGGTGCGCAGGGTATCATAGGTATGGAAACATATCTAAGTGATAATACATCATTAGGAATAGAGTTTCGTTACAGACATATAAACCTATATAAAAATAATGGGGTGTTTATTGCTCCTCTGAATAATATAAGTATGGGGTTGAATTTGATTTTCTACATCTAACAGCTATTTTCCCATTGTTTTATGCCATACTATAAGTAGTTTATAGCTAAAAGTATATACAACTAATAGTAATTTCAAACGATTTAGCTATCTTTTATATTTATTTCTATTGTTATTTTAAACTTTTATATATGCCAAAATTACTTGTTTTATAATGATTAACAATTAAATTCCTATATTTTATATAAATATTAATGCTAAATAATTGAAAAATATATCTTTTATTATCTTAGATAAAATCATTGACAGAGGGTTAATTCTCTTAATATATATTGTATTGTAAATGTTCTTCTGTATATAAAAAAAAGAGGCTGAACCCTTTCAAAGGGTTCAGCCAAAAGCCCCTAAAATGTTTCAGATAGTATCTTATTTCTTCTTTTTGGTTGCTTTTTTGGCTTTCTTTTTAGTAGCCATTATCTTTTCACCTCCTAAAATTGTAGGTTGTGTTTATTTTCAGAGTGTTTTGTTTTGAAAGTAAAAAAATGTAAAAAACAATGATCAGCTTTTTGAAAGCAACGAAGTATAGCTTATCTTTATGAATATCGGTGTTGGTTACAAGTGGGTTAACGATAACATTCTCCTTTAATGTTAGAATTAAAATTCATCATGAATATAAAATAACATGATATAAAATCTTTTGTCAAGATATAAAGATAAAATTTTTATTCAGATCTTTGAATTAGATCTTGATTGGTGTCCTTGTTATATAGATCAGGATAATAGCGAAAACCACGCCCTTGATGAGTTCTATAATACCTACAAGTTTAAGTTTCTTTTTATTTTCATAATGAAAGAATGTAGATAAAATATTATCAAGTAGTGGTGAAAATAGAATAAATGCAAGCCATGTGAATATATGGAAGTAAACAAGAATTGTGATAAAAATAAGTATCGTTATTATATACACAAGATTGGAAATTTTATAAATCTGTTTGTCGAATATCAACATCTTTACCTTAAATATACTTGCCGAAAAATATATGAATGTAAAAAACCAGATTATCACCATTTCTTTATTGATCTTGTTTTTGCTTATAATTTCAAAAAATAAGATAGGTAAAGTCAGTGTTGCCATGGCAAAAAGCTCTACAATAAATGTGCGTTCTTTGTGAATATAAGCTGATAGTGCATACAAAATTATAGTAAGAAATGGTATAAGTGATAATGTAAGTATGTTTTTTAAACTTATTTGAAACAATCCCGGCATTAGGAGTACCAAACCCAGAACAGTGTAAATAGTTGTAAATATAAAAGTTGATTTGTTTCGTTGCCTCATAAAGCTTCCTAAAGGTGCCTTTACCATAAACAATAAAGAGATCCCCAGAACATATAATAACGACATAGTTAGCTGAATATGTGACACTGATATACCTATGACACATGAGGTGAGCAATATGCCCCATGACCCATACTCTTTAGGAAAAGGTATGTTTTTAAGTTTCATATTTATAAACATAATTTTATTTCTTTTTTTGTGTATGATCTTAATCATAAATTAGAAATTATATAGCTTACAACTTGTTGACTTGTAACAGAGTTATAGACTAATCTTAAAAAAAATAAAGATATGAAGAGGAAAGGTTATGGCACAGGTTAAGGGTGTTGCAATTCTTGGTCTAATAAAGTTTATAAAGAAAAATTTAAAGGACACATTGCCGAAGATTGTAGATGCATTGCCACCAGAGACAAGGAAATACATGAATGAACATATATTGTTGACAGCATGGTATCCATATAATTTATATACAGATCTTTTAAAATCGCTTGATAGAATTGTTGGCAAAGGCGATCTTTCCTACTGTAAAGAGCAGGGAAGGCTTTCTGCAGAACATGATTTAAAAACAATATATAAGGTGTTTTTGAGTTATGTTGATCCAAGAGTTCTTATAACAAGGGCAATGAGTGTGTGGAGTAGTTATTATGATACTGGTGTGGCTGAAGTAAATATTATATCAAAAAATGAAGTTATAGTAGCAATAAAGGATTTTCCAACTATTGACATAGCTCATGTTAAAAATGTACAAGGATGGCTTGAACAATTTTTAAGTATGTGCAATTTTAATGACATAAAATCTGAAATCGTAAAGTGTCAGTGTTATGGGGATCCTGTAACTGAACTACGATTTACTTTTAAATCACAAGGAGGTTAAATGAAAATTTTTGGTAAGGCTGAATTGCTTTCTGAAAAAGTAAGATATCTGGATTTAGAAAAGGTAAAAACAATCAGGGATCTGGTTATGGCTTTTCAGTATACCTCTATACAGAGCAGAAATCTTGGTAAGGCGTTGAGGATATATGAAAGAATGTTGTCGGATCCAAGTAGACCAACTATTTTTATGGGACTTGCAGGACCTATGGTGCCTGGTGGAATGAGGAAGGTTATAAGAGATATGATAGAATACGGGCTTATAGATGTTTTGGTTTCTACAGGTGCAAACCTTTATCAGGATTTTTATGTTGCTCGTGGTTTTAGTCATTACATAGGTTCCCCAAACATGGATGATCTACTTTTGCGAAAATATTTTATAGATAGAATATATGATACGCTTGTTGATGAGGAAAAATTTAGAGAAACCGATGATGCAATAGCAAAAATAGCAGAGGGATTAGAGAAAAGAGAATATTCAAGCAGAGAATTCCTGGAAATACTTGGCAAGAATATAAATGATAAGGATTCTATTCTTTATACAGCTGCTAAAAAAGGCGTGCCTGTGTTTTGCCCTGCACTTAACGATAGTTCAATAGGTATCGGGCTTACCAAGCATTATAGTAAAAATAAAGAAAGGATCACAATCAATCCTATAAGGGATAATTATGAACTTGCTCAGATCAAAATGAAATCAAAAACAGCAGGTGTAATTTATATAGGCGGAGGTACACCGAAGAACTATATACAGCAAATGGAGGTTATATCTGAGGTTCTTGGTGCTGAAGAAAATGGATACAGGTATGCAATCCAGATAACAACAGATGCTCCTCAATGGGGTGGGTTGAGCGGTTGTACCTTTGAAGAAGCACAATCATGGGGAAAGATTCACAAGGAAGCTGATAAGATCCAGATTACTGTGGAATCTACAATCGGTATGCCTTTACTGGTTGGTGCTGTGTTACAGGGGAATAGTTATAAAAAGAGAAAGCCCCTGCAGTTAAAGTGGGAAGCTGATAAACTTATAGATTTTAAAAAAGGAAGGTAAACAATGAAAATAGAGCCCATAGATCTTAATAGGGTAAAGACAAGCTCAATAAAGACGCGCAAAAACAAGGTATACATAAGAGATTTTGCCAGAGTATACGAGCGTGGATGGAATGTTAAACAGTTTATGGATAGCCTTCCAAGGATCCTTAAAGCAGAGGAGTTAAGAGCTTCCGCTAATGCTGTGGTTACAGCTAAAAAGAATAACAAGCAGGTGATACTTGCGATGGGTGATAGTGTAGTTAAGGTAGGACTTTCACCACTTGTAATTGAGTTAATGAAAAAAGGGATTATTACTGCAATAGCGATGCAGGGAGCAGGTGTCATACATGATACAGAGATAGCTCTTATAGGTGAGACATCCGAAGATGTTGCTGTTACTATAAAGGACGGTAGTTTTGGAATGGCTGAGGAAACAGGCTCAATACTTAATGATGCTATCAAATCCGGTGTAACAAAAAATTTAGGATTAGGTGAAGCAGCAGGGAAGATTATAGATGAAATAGCACCGCCTTTTAAGGATTTAAGCATCACCTATAACGCTTATAAGCTTGGTGTTCCATTAACGGTTCATGTTGCATACGGGACAGATATTATACACATGCACCCAAAGGCTGATGGTGCAGCCATAGGCAAGGCTACAGAGATAGATTTTAGGAAATTTACCACTATTGTTACAATGCTTGAAGGAGGTGTTATCATAAATATTGGTTCTGCTGTTATACTTCCAGAGGTATTTCTTAAAGCACTGTCTGTTGCCCGCAATATAGGTTATGATGTAAAGAATTTCACTGCCATAAATATGGATATGATACAGCATTACAGACCATTAAAAAATGTAGTAGAAAGACCGACAAAAACTGGTGGCCAGGGGTTTGCCATTACAGGGCATCATGAAATTATGTTTCCCCTGCTCACAGCTTTTATTATAGAATTGCTTGGTGCATAAGTGAAGATTGGTATAACAGGTGTAACAAGCCTTTTAGGTTCACATCTTGCAAAAGCTCTGATAGATAGAGGATATGAAGTTACTGGAATTGCAAGAGCTAAAAAATCGTCAATTGAATCTATAATGCATAATAAGTTGTTTAGATTTTTCCCTGGCGATGTTACTAAATTTGAGGATCTGGAACACCCTTTAAAAGATGTAGATTATGTTTTTCATCTTGCAAGCATGTCTTCTGAAAGAAAAGCTACCGAAGAACCATTAGGGTGCTTCAGGGTAAATGTGCTTGGTACTGTTAATATTCTTGAAATGACGCGTAGAGCAAAGATAAAGAAAATAATTTTTTCATCTTCTGGTGCAGTTTATCAGAACCCTGATAATGCAGAAGAATCTGATCCTGTACCACCAAAGGGTTACTATGGATACACAAAATGGATCGCAGAAAATATGTTAGATATATACAGAAACAAGTTTTCTATAACATATACCATTTTAAGATTCTCTAGATTATACGGTCCATTTATGGAACGTAATCCTGTTTATGATATGGTATATGGATTTATTCATAACGATCGTATAAGGCTCTATGATAGCCCTGGCTCTGTTTATGATTTTTTATTTGTTGAAGATGCAGTGAATGCACTTATTACATCTTTGAATAAAAATTGGGATAACCAGACAGTGAACATAAGTTATGGAACAGGCACAAAAATTTCTGAGCTATTGGAAATGTTTAAGCAAATTGTAGGTAAAAGTGAGATACCACTTGAAATATTGAAACATAATGATCAGATTGATATATTATCAAACAAAAAAGCTTTAATACTTGGATGGAAGCCCCTTGTAGATATTAAAGAGGGCGTAGAGAGAACCTTTAACTGGTTTGCAAAAAATAAATAATATTATATTGACTGAGTGATTATATTTTTAATATGACAGATCATCCATTAAGTAGGGAGGAAAAATGAGTGAAAATATGACAATTGTTACAGATGATAACTTTGACAAAGAGGTTTTATCTTCGGATAAGCCTGTTCTGGTAGACTTTTGGGCAGAGTGGTGTGTACCATGTAGAATGATAGAGCCAGCGTTCAAGGCTTTGTCAGAGCAGTATAGTGATCGGATTAAGTTTGGTAGACTTAATACGGATGAAAATCCACGTACACCAACGAAGTATAACATAATGGGAATTCCAACCTTGCTATTATTTAAAAACGGTAAGGTTATTGATCAGATAGTTGGGGCGGTTCCAAAATCAAATATAGAAAAGATGGTTATAAAGGCTCTGCAATAAGGAGGAAAAGATATTAGATGGTAAAAATAGAAACAGTGAAAAACAAAAAATTAGAAGAAAGTTCTAAATTCCTTTTGAATATTAATTGCGAAGAGTTTTATAGCCGTGTTCTCAGATCTGACAAGCTTGTTGTCGTAGATTTCTGGGCAGAATGGTGTTCTGCATGCCAGACAATAAAGCCAATGCTTGAAAAGCTTGCGGAAAAATATAAAGATAAAATTGTTTTTTATAGGCTAAATGCAGATGCATGTCCCAATATAGTTTCCACATATCAGATAACGAGTCTTCCTACAGTGATTATTTATTATCAAAGTAATTCAGTGGAAAGACTTGTGGGAGCAACAAAAATATCTGATTATGAGAGGTTTATAGAAAATGCTATTATCAGACTTAACAATTGAAAAAACAGAAAAATCACCACAATGCGATCTTTACGATTGTGTAATAATAGGTGGTGGACCTGCAGGAATGACAGCAGCAATTTATACTGGAAGGGCTAAACTTAAGACATTGATCCTTGAGGAGAAGGCTATAGGTGGTGAAATAGTTGTGGCTGATATAGTAGAAAACTATCCTGGTTTCCCCAAAGGAATATCAGGTGCTGATCTTACTGCAGCAATGGAAGAGCAGGCGAGATCATTTGGTGCTGAGATATGTGAGGTTGGTGCCAGGGGTATAGAGTTTGACGGCGAAAATAAAATTGTAAACACTACTGATGATCGCAGAATCTCAGCTAAAACTGTAATTATTGCTGCTGGAACTGAAAATGTTAAATTGAATGTACCAGGAGAAAAGCTTTTTACAGGTAGAGGAGTATCTTACTGTGCCCAGTGTGATGGTGCATTTTTTAGAGATAAAGAAATAATAGTAGTTGGTGGTGGAGATACTGCTATAGGTGATGCTATATTTCTTACAAGGTTTGCAAAGAAGGTTTATGTTGTTCATAGAAGGGATAAGTTAAGGGCAGAGAAGATATTACAGGAACGAGCCTTTAGTATACCTACAATAGAATTTATATGGGATTCTGTTGTTACTGAGATAAAAGGTAGAAAAACAGTAGAGGCTGTTACAATAAAAAATCTAAAAACGGGAAATATATTTACAAAAAAGATAGACGGTGTGTTTATATTTATAGGAACTAAACCTAACACAGCCTTTGTAAAGGACATTATAACTCTTGATGAGAATGGGTATATCATTACAAATGAGGATATGGAAACAAATCAGCCAGGCATATTTGCAGCTGGAGATATAAGAGCAAAGACAGTTAGGCAGGTTGCGACAGCAGTAGGGGATGGCGCTATTGCTGGTTCTTCTGTTCAGAAGTATATAGAAAGATTAGAAATGGTAAAAAAATAAATGGAGGTAACATGGGTTTACTGCAAGAAAAAGACAAAGAGTATTTAAGAAACGAGTTTTTAAAACTGAAAAATCCTGTGAAGTTGATTTTATTTACACAGGAAGAAGATTGCACCTATTGTAATGACGAGAAGATGCTTCTTGACGAATTAGTTTCTCTTTCTGACAAGCTCAAGGTAGAATATTACGATTATGATAAACACCTTGACAAAAGAGAACAGTACAAGGTTGATAAGTATCCTGCTCTTATCATAGAAGGTGCGAAGGACTATGGAATAAGGTACTATGGTATACCTGCTGGCTATGAGTTTGCATCCGTAATTGAGGATATTATGGATGTTTCAGAAGGTAAAAGCAGCCTTACAGTAGAATCAAAGAAGAAATTGCAATCTATAAATAAGCCTATAAGGATACAGGTTTTTGTTACGCCAAGTTGTCCTTATTGTCCAAGGGCTGTACGCACAGCACATAAGATAGCAATGGAAAGTGACTTTGTTACAGCTGATATGGTGGAAGCAACAGAATTCCCTGAAATAAGTGATAAATATGGTGTGCAGGCGGTTCCAAAAACTATAGTTAATGATGATGTAGAGTTTGTTGGTGCCTTACCAGAGGATCAGTTTGTAGATGGTGTACTGTCTGCACTTGATTCAAATAAATAGCTAACTCTCAAAGTTGGGTGTTGGGTTGAGAGCAAAAGTTATATTGTTTGAATGGATAACCAAAAATAAAAACAAGCACCAGCGAAATTTTCAATTATATTTTTAGGTTGATAAAGAAATAGCGAATAAGGGAGGTTTTACCTATGCCAGAAAATGTTGTAGTTATAGGCGGTGTAGCAGCTGGTATGAGTGCAGCCAGTCAAGCGAAAAGAAGAAAGCCTTCACTGAATGTTATTGCATTGGAGAAAAGTGAGTTTGTTTCTTATGGTTCCTGTGGTTTACCATACTACATAATGGACCTGACCAAGAAGCATACGGATCTCGTGGCTATATCAAAAGAACAGTTTAAATCTGAAAGAAACATTGATGTTCTTACAAAGATAGAGGTTGTAAGCATTGATCCACAAGCAGGTAAGGTGCATGCTATAGATCACAATGAAAAAAAGGATGCTGTTTTCCCGTATGATTATCTTGCAATTACAACTGGTGCTTCAGCAATAAAGCCTCCTATACCAGGTATTGATAATCAGGGGATATTTCAGGTTAGAACACTTGATGACGGCATTGCAATAAAGGGTTATATAAAATCTCATACCCTTAAACGAGCAGCTATTATCGGAGCCGGCTACATAGGTATGGAGATGGCTGAGGCTTTAAAAGGACTTGGATTGGAAGTTATTGTAATAGAGAAGTTACCAAACATATTAGGTACGATGGATGATGCTATTACAGCTGTTGTTGAGAAAACACTTGAAAGTAATGGTGTAAAATTACTAAAATCAACTGAGGTTAAGTCTTTTGAAAAAAGGGATAACGAAACCATTAGAATTGATACTTCAAACGGAAGTTTTGATGTTGATCTTGTGATTTTATCAATAGGTGTTAGACCCAATTCAGAGATAGCCAAAACAGCTGGAATCATTACAGGTGCGCATAATGCTATACTCGTTAATGAAAGGATGGAGACAAATATACCCAATATTTATTCAGCGGGTGATTGTGCCACAGTAAGACATATTATTTTGAAAAAAGACATGTTTATACCAATGGGCACTACAGCCAATAAACAGGGGAGGATAGCCGGCGCAAATATTGCTGGGGCAAATGAAACCTTCAAGGGTGTAGTTGGAACCGCTGTTGTTAAGATATTTGATCTTGAAGTTGCCAAAACAGGCTTAACAGAAAAAGAAGCATTAGAAAATAATTTTAATGCAGTTTCAAATGTTATAACATCAAAGACAAGAGCTCATTACTATCCAGGGGGAAAGCCTATAACTATAAAGTTGGTTATGGAAAAGAAAACAGGTAAATTGCTTGGAGCACAGATGGTGGGAGGAGAAGGTGTAGCAAAGAGGATTGATATAGTTGTTGCAGGACTCTATAAGGGTATGACAGTTGATGAACTTTCAAGGCTGGATCTCAGTTATGCTCCTCCATTTGCACCTGTGTGGGATCCTTTACTCGTTGCTGCCAATGAAGCTGTAAAAAAGGTTTAATATGAGCAAAGTAGAGATTACATGGAAGCAGGGTATGCGTTTTGAAGCTACGCCGGATTCAGGGCATACCATTACCATGGATGCAGAGAAAGAACACGATGGTACAGATATGGGACCAAGACCCATGGAGCTTTTGCTTGTAGGGCTTGGAGGATGTACAGGCATGGATGTTGTTGCTATCTTGAAAAAGATGCGCAAACAGATAACTAATTTTAAGCTGAACATAACAGCTGAAAGGGCAAAGGAGCATCCAAAGGTATATACAACTATAAATCTGGAGTATATACTTGAAGGTAATATGGAAGAAAAGGATGTTGAAAAAGCGATTGAGCTTTCACAACATAAATTTTGTTCAGCATCAGCTATGCTTGGAAAGACAGCAAATATAGTATATACATATAAACTTATTAAAACTGGGCAGGTAAATTTTGAAGGTTAAATACATAATTACAATATCAACTTTAGCTTTGCTTTGTTCTTTGTCTAATTATGTATATGCTGATTCATTGCTTTTAACAACAACCCCTGCATCTGCGGGAATGGGAGGTGCGTTTGGTTCAATAGCAGACGATAATGGTGCAATTATCATAAACCCTGCTGGTATAAGTGCGACAAAGCGATATGGTGCAGAGGTTGGGTATTTAAACACGAATCCTTATACTGGAAGTAGAATAGATCTATCAGTAGTTGATAGTGTAACATCACCTGTTGGTGCAGGATTTGGGTATTATAGAGACAGTTATAAAGAGTCATCGTTAACTATAGAAAAAAATGTTTATGCATTAGCCCTATCTATGGGTGAACCAGGTGTTTTTAGCGCTGGTATTACAGGCAGATTAGATCAATTTACGCGGGGCTTAAGAGGTCAATCAGAAACATTGGGTTATGGTATTATCTTTTCTCCCGGAGTTTCTTTTTTAAATATATCGGTTGCCGGACTTAATTTAACAAGGATAAGGGGTACAAGGGAGCAATTGGCACCAAGACTTGTAGACACAGGTATTTCAATGTTATTGCACGGCATATTTACTATTGCTTTTGATGCAGTAAAGAATCTTGATGTTGATACAACACACAATGTTGATTACCATGCAGGAGGAGAGATTGTCATAGTTAATCAGGTCGCATTTCGTGGTGGTTATGCATGGGAGCAAGCGGAAAATACAAAAACATATTCAGCTGGTATAGCATGGAAAGCACCGCGGTTTACGCTCGCTTACTCATTTGTAGGAAATGTAGAAAACCAGAAAGAGAATACACAACTTGTGTCTTTCACCCTGTATCCATTTTAAGATGATTATTTAGGTGCTCTGGTTGTTTTGCTGATGGATTTTTTAGGACCCATCTTTGTTTTTAGTAAGCCTTTGAGTTCATCCATAAACTCACTTACATCTTTAAAATCACGATAAACAGAGGCAAACCTGACATAGGCGACCTTATCAAGTTCCTTTAACTCAGACATCACTTCCTCTCCAATCTCACTTGTAGGAATTTCTCTTTCAGTGCTATCTTCGTATTTCCTCGCTATACGATCTACTACCTTCTCTATTGTATCAATGCTTATCGGTCTTTTTTCACATGCCTTTAAAAGTCCTTGTTTAATCTTTTGCCTGTCAAATGGTTCTCTCCTGTTATCCTTTTTTATAACCATGGTTACCATATTTTCCACGCGCTCGTAAGTGGTGAACCTTGTTCCGCATTTTGGACAGTGTCTACGCCTTCTTATTGCAACGCCGTCCTTTGATAGCCTTGAGTCTACAACAGAGGTATCCATGTATCCACATTTAGGACATTTCATTTTATTAAATTAGATTATCGTAGATCGGAAACTCATTGCATAACTTGACAACCTTCTGTCTTATTTCCGTGAGTATAGTTTCATTATTCATATTCTTTAATGCATCATCAATATACTGTGCTATTAATACCATCTGTTCCTCCCTCATCCCCCTTGTTGTTACAGCTGGGGTTCCTATTCTTAATCCACTTGTGATCGTAGGAGGTTTATCATCAAATGGTATCGCATTTTTATTTACAGTAATGCCAGCCTTTTCAAGTGTTTTCTCTGCATCCTTACCTGTTATACCTTTTGATGTAAGATCAACAAGGAAAAGATGTGTGTCTGTACCTCCTGATACAATATCAAAGCCCCTTTGTTTTAACTCTTCAGAAAGTCTATGTGCATTAATCACAATATTTTTTTGGTATTCTTTGAACTCATCTGATAAAGCCTCTTTGAATGCAACAGCTTTTGCTGCTATTACATGCATAAGTGGTCCCCCCTGCATACCCGGAAACACCTGAGACTTGAGCTGTTTCTCATACTGTGCCTTGCTCATAACTACACCCCCTCGTGGTCCCCTGAGTGTTTTATGGGTAGTTGTGGTAACAAAATCAGACCATGGTATAGGACTTGGATGAAGCCCGGCTGCGATAAGTCCTGCAATATGTGCCATATCAACCATAAGGTATGCACCACAAGCCTTTGCAATTTCAGAGAAACGTTTAAAATCAATGGTTCGAGGATAAGCTGAAGCACCGGCAATTATCAACTTAGGTTTATGCTCCATAGCTAATTTTTCAAGCTCATCATAATCAATTGTTTTTGTATCTCTTCGTACACCATATGGTATTACCTTATAAAACTTACCAGAGAAGTTAACAGGGCTTCCGTGGGTGAGATGCCCTCCATGGGAGAGGTTCATACCCATTATTGTATCCCCATAATTTAAGAACGCAAAATAAACAGCCATATTTGCCTGGGCTCCTGAATGTGGCTGAACATTGACATAGTCTGCACCAAACAAGGCTTTAGCCCTATCCATAGCAAGTTGCTCTACTGTATCCATGTTTTCACATCCACCATAGTATCTCTTACCGGGATAACCCTCTGCATATTTATTTGTCATTACACTTCCCATTGCCTCAAGAACTGCCATACTAACGATATTTTCAGAAGCAATAAGTTCCAGCGTATTTTGTTGTCTCTTTATCTCTGCTACTATAGCATTGTAAACCTCTACATCCGTTTGTTTTAAGTTATACATTGGACTTTTCTCCTTCTTTGATTTTTGCTCTATGTTAAGGATCTTGATGATTCTATCCTGGTGTCTTCCACCCTCAAACGGGGTGTTTATCCATATATCAACATATCTCAGTGCATCTTCTTTCTTCGTAGTCCTGCCACCAAGTGTAATAATATTAGCATTGTTGTGTCTTGATGCCATCTCAGCTGTATAGTCGCTATAAACAAGTGCTGCAATAATACCATTTTTTTTGTTGGCTGTTACAGACATTCCAATACCTGTTCCACAGATAAGAATACCCTTATCCGCCCTTTTACTTGCTACTGCGTCAGCTACCTTTTCAGCGTAATCAGGATAATCTACTGATGCCTCTGAATCTGTACCAAGGTCTAAAACTTCAATCTTTTTACTTTGAAGAAACATTATAATTTCTAATTTTAAATCAAATCCTGCATGATCTGAAGCAATAGCGATCTTCAATTTTCCACCCTTTTAAAGATAAGCACAGCGTTGGTTCCACCGAAACCAAATGAATTTGACATTGCAAACTTTATTTCTTTTTTTACAGGAGAATTGGGGACATAGTTAAGGTCGCATTCAGGGTCTGGTGTTTGATAATTTATTGTTGGTGGTATTATTCCATTATACAATGCAAGTGTAGTAAAAATAGCCTCAACTGCACCAGCTGCACCCAACAGGTGTCCTGTTGCCCCCTTTGTAGAGCTAACAGCAAGTTTATAAGCGTGATCCGCAAACACAGTTTTTATAGCAAGTGTTTCTATTTGATCGTTATACTTTGTTGAAGTACCATGTGCATTTATATAGTCTATCTCTTCTGGGCTGATGCCAGCATCTTTCAGAGCTGCCTTCATGCATTCTACCGCACCTTCTCCTTTTGGAGATGGAGCTGTGATATGATAAGCATCACCGTTAGCCCCATAACCAACAATTTCAGCATACATCCTTGCCCCTCTTGCCTTTGCATGGTCGTAAGACTCAAGTATAAGTATACCAGCTCCCTCACTCATAACAAATCCGTCTCTATTAAGATCAAACGGCCTTGAGGCATGTTTTGGATCACTGTTATTTGACGATAATGCCTTCATATTGGTGAACCCTGTAAACGCTAACGGGGTTATAGTTGACTCTGCTCCTCCTGCAATTACAACATCCGCAAGGTCATGTTGAATATATCTATATGCCTCACCTATTGAGTGTGCACCTGAAGCACATGCTGTAGTAATACAAAGATTTGGACCCATTGCACCAAACTTTATTGCAACATATCCTGATGCCATATTGCCAATTGTCATAGGAATAAAGAATGGAGAGATCTTTCTTATACCTCCGTTTAAAAGCGCATCGTGATAATATTCTATACTCTCCAACCCGCCCATACCACTGCCTATTATAACACCAATTTTCTCCTTATTGACATAAGGGCTGGATAAACCGCTATCATTGTACGCCATAATGGTGGAAGCCATAGCGTATTGTATAAAAAGTGACATCTTTTTGATGTCCCTTTTTTCAATATAATCTTCCGGATTAAAACCTTTGACCTCTCCTGCTATTTGTACCTCGTACTGTTCAGGATTAAAACGAGTTATACGATCAATCCCTGTCTCACCTTTTAGCAAAGCAGACCATGTATCTCTTACATTGTTTGCTAAGGGATTAACTGTGCCAAGACCTGTTATTACAACCCTTTTTTTAGTCATTTACACCATGAGATTTTAGATATGTTATTGCATCGCCAACTGTCTTTATTTTTTCTGCATCCTCATCAGGGATAGTTATTCCGAACTCCTCTTCCATCTGCATAATCATCTCTACAATATCAAGAGAATCTGCGCCAAGGTCTTCTATGAACTTTGAACTTGATTGTACCTGCTCAATATCAAGTTTCAGTCTATCCGCTATAAGCTCTCTTACCTTTTTTTCAAGTGACATCTTTTATCCTCCTTTAAATTATATACTATACACTGTTTATATTTATATCATGAATTTTTAAATTTTTATTATCTTAACTTAAAAATTGCAATAGAAAATCTCATCTACCAACTTCTTTTCATTTTTTTAGTTTTAATTGATTAATACATACCACCATCTACTTCTATAACCGCACCATTTATGTAATCTGCTTGGTCTGAGAGCAAAAAACATACAACATTCGCTACATCATAAGTAGTGCCATATCTACCTACAGCAATATCCTCAAGTATCCCTTTTTTAATCTGTTCTGGTATAGCTGAAACCATATCTGTATCAATGTAACCAGGTGCAACCACATTTACCAGTATATTCTTCTTACCCATTTCCATGGCTACAGACTTTGAAAATCCTATTATACCCGCTTTTGCTGCAGCATAATTTGCCTGACCAGGATTACCTTTAAGTCCCACAATAGATGAGATGTTTACAATCCTTCCATACCTTTGTTTTAACATAAGTTTTAAGGCTGATCTTGTACAATAAAACACACCATTGAGATCGGTGTTGAGAACAGCGTGCCATTGTTCATCTGTCATCCTTACAACTAATCCATCTTTTGTAATACCAGCATTGTTAACGAGAAAATCAAGATGTCCGAAGGTATGCTCTATGTAGTCAAACAATGATTTGACTTCCGCTGCTTCACTTACATTGCATTTTAATGCGTACAACTTTTTTCCGGATGCATCTGCCATTTTACACATTGTTTCCGCATCTTTTTGTGATGTGCTGTAAGCAATGATCACAGTAGCATTGTACAGTAAAAGTTTTTCCGCTATAGACTTGCCAATACCACGGGAGCCGCCTGTAACAAGGGCTATTTTTTTTGAAAAATCATATTCCATATATACCTCATTGCAGGATTGAACTTAATTGTTCTATGCTACCAGAATCATTTACATTAAATAATCTGACAGAATTGTTTATTCTTTTAACAAGCCCTGTTAAAACCTTGCCAGGTCCTATTTCTACAAAAGTATCCACACCGTTCTGTATAGCATAAGTTATTGTATCTACCCATCTGACAGGGCTGGTAAGCTGTTTTAGAAGCATCTCTTTAATTTCATTTGATGGGTGTACCTTTGCATCTACATTGAACACAACCGGATATCTTATATCATGAAACTGAATTTGATTTAAAACCTTGTTCATTTCAATAACTGCAGGCTCCATTAAACTCGAATGAAAGGGTGCACTAACATCCAGCTTTTTGACCAGCTTTGCACCCTGTGCTTTTAATAAAGCCATTGCATAATCTATAGCTACCGTGTGCCCTGATATAACTATTTGTTCATTACTGTTATAATTTGCTATTTCTACTATTGCACCAGTTTTAATTTCTGCTTGCTTTAAGATTTCTTTTATTTTAGATTCTTCAACTCCCACAACAGCAGCCATTGTTCCAGCACCTGGTTTTACCGCTGCTTGCATAGCTTCACCTCTTTTCCTGACAGCATAAACCGCATCCTCAAAATCCATAGCTGATGCAGCAGTAAGGGCGCTATACTCTCCAACACTGTGTCCCATGGACATAGCTGGTTCTATGGTGATCATTGATTGTATGAGTTTATAAATAGCTATACTCATTGTAAGTATAGCTGGCTGTGCATTAAAGGTAAGCGTTAACTCCTCTCCTGGACCATCAAACATTAGCTTTTTTAGATTTATGCCAAGTTTTTCATTTGCTCTATCGTAGTATTCTTTTACTACATTGTATTTTTCGTAGAGTTCTTTTCCCATTCCAACAAATTGTGAACCCTGTCCTGGAAACATAAAAGCAATCTTCATAATACGCTATCAACCTCATTCTTTTCGCTAATTGCATCTGTAACATTAAGGTTCTTATTCAATTCCTCTATTATAGCATCGTTTAATTTAGTTTCGTAGAACCTTTTTGCCAATCTTATCGCATTCAGAATAGCCTTTTCATTTGAGCGACCATGCGTTATAATAGCAAGCCCATCAACCCCTATAAGGGGTGCACCTCCGTATTCTGCATAATCAACACGCCTTTTCAGTCTATTGAATGCCCCTCTTGAGAACAGGTAACCAAGCATACTTATAGGAGAGGCTTTGAAGCTATCCTTCAGCATGTTTGTGATCATATCAGCGACACCTTCGCTTGCCTTCAAAACCGCATTTCCCACAAAACCATCTGTGACAATTACATCAACATCCCCCATGTATATATCTTTACCTTCAACATATCCTTTATAATTAATGGAGCTTTTCTTTAAAAGTTCATGTGCAATGGATGTAAGCTCATTTCCTTTTCCTTCTTCTTCCCCATTGCTGAGAAGTCCTACTGTTGGATTTGAAAGATTAAAAAGTTTCTTTGCGTAAACACTGCCCATAATGGCAAATTGCAGGAGGTAATGCGGTTTACAATCTACATTTGCTCCCATATCCAGAAAAACAGTATATCCTCTATAACTTGGAAGCACACCTACTATAGCCGGTCTATAGACCCCTGTTAATTTTCGTAAGATAAACATGGAGATTGCCATCATTGCACCGGAGTTTCCAGCACTTATTACTGCATCAGCTCTGCCTTTGCTTACAAGCTCTACTGCTATTCTCATAGAGGCATTCTTTTTTTTCCTCAGAGCATTTGCCGGAGACTCATCCATTGCAATGACATCATCTGCATGAACAAGTTCTACACTACTATTTACACCTTTAAACTTTTTCTCGTCACCTACAAGTATTATTTCAATACCCTGTTTTACCGCTTCGTTTGCTGCTTTTATTTCTGTGTCAGGACTGTGATCACTACCAAAAGCATCTAACGCAACTTTCATATTTTATATTTCCTCTACCTCAACAACCTCTTTGCCTGCATAATAGCCACAAGTAGGACACACATGATGCGGTTTCATAAGCTGGTGACACCTTGGACATTCAACAAGTGAAGGTGGTGATAACTTATGGGCTGATCTTCTTTTACCCGTTCTTGATTTGGAATGTTTTCTCTTTGGCTGTGCCATAGCTACTCCTTTATTTTATAATTCTTTCTAATTGTCTTCCAAACAAACTAACTTTATTTTCCTTGTTACATCTATGTTCTGGATTGTCGTTAAGATTTGCCCCACAATATACACATAACCCTTTGCAATCCGGCTTGCACAAAGGATACATAGGCAAATTAAGCATTATCTGCTCAAAAACAACAGCTTCAGGATCAAATTCATCATTTATATAAAATTCTTCATCTAACTCTGTTTTTGCTATTGCATGCCTGCTCGGGATCAGGTTATCATAAGGCTCAAGCCTGACTGAAAAATTGGTATCAACAATCTTATGAAATAGTGTGAGGCACTTTACACATCTCAATACAACATCTGCATGCACTCTGCCCTCTATAACTATAGATTTTGTGTGTCTGAGATGTATGTCAAGATCGGATGTTAGATCTTCAGATAATGATTCAACTTCTACATCTGAATTACCAACCATGTACATAAACCATTCGTTGTTCTTTTTTATATTTAATTTTTTCCCTTCTTTTGGGATTTCCTTTATATTCATAAATATTGAACCTGCCTTTTTTATTTTCCTTAGCAAAGGAATATTACATTTTGCTTCATGTGTATTATGTCAATCTTTATTGAATATCTCTTTACTGTTGTCAAGCACACTGCATGACCATAATACCATTGTATAACCTTTCCGAAGGCAAGACCTGGTTACTGTATATTTTCCACTCTTAATTTAAGTCTGGTATCGCCTACAGTTATAATATCCCCGTTTTTGATCTTCGTAGTTGTTACACGCTGACCATTTATATAAGTTCCGTTTGTACTTGCTAAATCTCTTATAAAATAGGTATCCCTTGACCAGGTTTCAATAACAGCGTGTTTTTTAGAAACATTTGGATCGTTTATAATAAGATCTCCATCTGTTCTACCTATTACCACCTTTCCACTAACAAATTCGTATGTGGTACCTTTCTGAACACCATCTATAATATCAAGATATATACGCTGTTTATAAGGTAATTTATATTCAACATCATCAGGTCTCTGAATTCTTGTAGTCTGTTCAGGTGAAACTTCCTCCTTTAACAATATAGTGCCTCCAGCATTATCAGGTATAGTGTCCGGTGTCTCAAATATAGTTACCAATAACCTCGTACCTCCAATAGATATCTCATCAAGATGTTTTAGTTCCTCTTCCTTTATCTGACGATTACCGATAAATGTGCCATTTGTGCTACCAAGGTCTTTTAAAACAATTCTCCTGTCGTGAAGTTGTAAAACAGCATGTTTTCTTGATACCTGAACATCGTTTAAAACCATATCTGCGTTTTCACGACCTATGATAAAATCCGGTTTGTCCACAACAACAGTTTTACCTACATCCTTTCCTTCAAGTACTGTTAAAGAAATTCTTAATCCTTTCGGCATATGCTGTGGAGCATTACTGATACCCATCAAAGTGCTACTTGATATAGATTCAGATACTATAATTTTTTTACACGATGGACACACAATTTCTTGCTTATCAAAATTGTCCACATTAAAGCTATTACCACAATAAGGACACTTAATTTCCATATTGATCACCTCTTTTGTTTCTTATTTAAAAGATGCTTTCTAAGATTGGTTGTTGCCTCCTCAATAATCGTATCAACATAAGAAATTTCTGAAAGTATATTTCTTTTGGTTGTTTTTAAAACATTTGACCGATCGTCCGTATCTTCTGCTTTTTTATAATGCGCTCTTAAGAGTGAGTCAACTACATCCATTGCCCTTTTATATCTTTCTTCGGGTTTTTTAGAAAGCGTTTTTAATACCACACCGTCTATATGATGAGTTAATACAGGATTATAAAAGCTTGGTGGTTTCGGTTCTTCATTCAGTATCTTGTAAGTTACTGCATGTGGTGTATTACCAGAAAAAGGCTTTTCGCCTGCGATTATATAGTATATCAGCACCCCGAAAGAGAAGATATCCGTCGTTGAATCCATAGGACCACCCAGTATCTGCTCAGGTGACATATAAGAAGGCGAACCTATTATAGCTGAATCGTGTGTTGACGAGGTGTCAAGAAGTCTTGCAATACCGAAATCAGTTATCTTTGGTATGAAATCTTTTGTAATTAAAATATTATCAGGTTTTATATCTCTATGTATTATCCCCATTGAATGTGCGTAATCAATACCACTTGCAATACCCTTTAAAACAGGATAAATCTCTTCTATGCTTATTTTACCCCTTTTTTTTCTTAATAACTCTAATGATTCACCTTCAACATATTCCATAACTACAAACGGAAGTATATCTTCGCCATAATCGTATATTGTAACGATATTTGGATGATTCAATCTTCCAGCAGATCTAACCTCTGTAAGCATCCTTTTTGTTAATTCATTGCGTTTTATATTATCCAGTGAGTTTGCAATATCTATTGTCTTAAGGGCGACAAATCTATTAATAACAGGATCATGAGCAAGATACACAACCCCCATTGCCCCTCTTCCAATTTCTTTTTCTACTTCATATCTTGAGATTTTCTTCAGGCTCATAACCTTTAACAGGTTTGATTATATTACATCTATTCCTTTAATTGCAACAGGAAAATTCAATCCGGGCAAGACCCGACACATTTGTTTTGTTTGAAGTGTTTGCGTTTGATAAATCACCGCTACATTTCATATTAACCCCAAAATGCATTTGCAAAAACATGGGAATATGTGTAGTGAGCGAAGTGTGCCACAGGCGAATGAGCAAACCTTCCTATTGCATTTTCGGGGTTTATTCAAATTTGGGTATCATGGCGCTTACCTTACCTGTAAATGGATCATAATCATAGGGCATACCGCCAACAGGCTTTGGTAGCTCAGTTATAATACCTTTTTCTACAAGTTCTGATAATGTTGCTGGAAGCCTGTGAAATCTTTTTTCAAACGACTCTACTGCTTTATTGAGCATATCCACATTTTTTTTCTGGATAAGCACTGCAATGTTATTCCTTGCTGCATCTCTAATAAATTTATTGTCAGACATCTTTGCAATGGCTTCCCACATTGCTATGCCCTGATCCGGTGAAGCAAACTTGCCTAGGGCATACGGGGCAAAGGTCTTGTACTCATCTGGCATACCAGGCAGTGTATTCGCAAGGCTGAAATACTTATAGGCATTCTCATAATCATGGATCATATAATAAACGAAACCTAATTCAAAAGCAGGCTCCCAGTTTTCAGGATTATTCTTTATGCCTTTTTTAGCAAGCTCAATACCTTCTTTTTTTTCATTTGCATATACTGCGAGAAAGAAAGAGCCAAAGTTATACGCATTGATAAACCGAGGATCAAGGGATGTTGTAATATCAAGGATGTGATACAGATATGGATAGGCATTATCTGAGATTAGGTGCTGACCTATATACTGAATTGACCTTATCCAGAACATGTCTGCAAGCAGGTTGTTGTATCCGAAGGCGATATTTTTTATAAAGCTTGTTTTGGGGAAATAAAACAACTCAGGTATTGGGTTGGTATTTTTCGGGGCTGTTTGGTCTATAGATTTACCAAGGGGGTAAAGTGAGAAAACAAGCATAAGAAGAATCAAAGTAAGGATTAATGTTTTAGCAATGCGGTTCATTTGGTTTCATCTCCGTTGTCATTGCGAGCGCAGCGAAGCAATCCCTCTGTATAGCGGTAGATTGCTTCGTCGTTTTCAACTCCTCGCAATGACCCGTTGAGGGGTGTCATTGCGAACGAAGTGAAGCAATCCCTAAGATCCCTTTTATAATTCATCATATAAATCCTTCCACCCTTTATTCATACCTTCAATTAAAGCAATTTTTTTCTTTCTTGATCCGCCTTTAATCTGCTTTTCTCTTGAAATTGCATTGTATGCATCATCGAATATTTCATAATATACTAATTTGTTAATATTGTATCTTTTGGTAAATCCATCAACTAATTTTTCTTTATGTTCATATATCCTTTTCTTTAAGTTATTTGTTATTCCTGTATAAAGAGTCGTATGGTTTTTATTAGTCATTATATAAATATAATATTGTTTATTCATTTAGTAGATTGCTTCGTCATTACTACTCCTCGCAATGACCCGCTGAGGGGTGTCATTGCGAACGAAGCGAAGCAATCCCCCTGTATAGCGGTAGATTGCTTCTTCGTTACTACTCCTCGCAATGACCCGTGGAGGGATGTCATTGCGAACGAAGTGAAGCAATCCCCCTGTGTACTTGAGATTGCTTTGCCGTTCTTTGAACTCCTCGCAATAACAGAATCTCATCTCATCTCCTTCCTATTGAATACAAACACAGAAAGCATCAACATGATAATGATATAAACAATCGTATAAACCACAAGCATAAGAAGATGCGGGGTAGACGGTATAATGCCGTAGACA
>Ga0078972_1003467_pt1 | contig 47246 bp, 40 predicted proteins | sample YelNatPaOPGAMG01_FD_67568 | JGI IMG/M metagenome (GOLD analysis project Ga0078972, IMG submission 67568) | Hot spring thermophilic microbial communities from Obsidian Pool, Yellowstone National Park, USA - OP-RAMG-01 (SPADES assembly) (version 2) | ecosystem: Environmental > Aquatic > Thermal... | reverse complement strand
CATTGAAAACATAGTTAGAATCAGACTAATGTAGGATTGAAACGTCGAAAAAATTTGGTTCGTTGGCATTTTTAGAATTTCGTTAGAATCAGACTAATGTAGGATTGAAACAATAGATGATAATGGTATAATAAGTGGAGTAGATCTGTTAGAATCAGACTAATGTAGGATTGAAACAGTTCTTGTCTTACTAACATTGATGAACTGTAACCTGTGTTAGAATCAGACTAATGTAGGATTGAAACGTTTTCTGCTCATCATTATAATCATCTCCCTCTCATCTGGTTAGAATCAGACTAATGTAGGATTGAAACGAAGGACTATATTTTATTGTAACTTGTTTTATCTTCCCTTGTTAGAATCAGACTAATGTAGGATTGAAACCTTTGAAAAGGGTCTTGAATAGCAAATGATATATTCATAAAGTTAGAATCAGACTAATGTAGGATTGAAACGCAAAACAGGAATTAATATCACAAGCGGAATAGCCAAATTCAAGTTAGAATCAGACTAATGTAGGATTGAAACGTTTCTATGCTTTTAGGGGCTGCGTTTTCAATTCTTGTTAGAATCAGACTAATGTAGGATTGAAACGTGTTGAAAATATCATTGATATAGAATATATTCTTCCCAGTTAGAATCAGACTAATGTAGGATTGAAACGTTATTGACGCAGTGTTGTTAAATGCAATAAGAGAAAATCTAGTTAGAATCAGACTAATGTAGGATTGAAACAAAGGAATGTCATTGGAATATTCACACTTTGGTAGATATGTTAGAATCAGACTAATGTAGGATTGAAACTTTATAATTCATTTTCGTCTTGCTACATGCGAAAAATCTCGTTAGAATCAGACTAATGTAGGATTGAAACGTCAAAAGTGGTAGCATATCCTCCGGACGCCTGAATTTTTGTTAGAATCAGACTAATGTAGGATTGAAACATAAAATTTCAATTATTTTATATTATTTTCACATAGTTAGAATCAGACTAATGTAGGATTGAAACGACTTGTTCGACAGGTTTCATAAAAAAAGTGTCATATCATAGTTAGAATCAGACTAATGTAGGATTGAAACGAAATTATTACAAACATAAAAGAAAAAGTAAGTGAAGTTAGAATCAGACTAATGTAGGATTGAAACGTTGCAGACATTTGGTTTAAAGGTAGTTTTAAAATGTTAGAATCAGACTAATGTAGGATTGAAACAAACATATATCTAATTCTAATATAACAAATATATCTAAGTTAGAATCAGACTAATGTAGGATTGAAACACTTCTTCCACACTCAAAACAAATATGAAGCATATTGACTTGTTAGAATCAGACTAATGTAGGATTGAAACTCGCCCTTGAATCGCTTACTTTGCCTTGTAGAAATTGTTAGAATCAGACTAATGTAGGATTGAAACTTCTGTTAGTTAATTCTAAAAGTTCTATTCTCGTTATCATTTGTTAGAATCAGACTAATGTAGGATTGAAACACAAATCAAATATGTGCAACGGGATTTTTTCGCAAAGTTAGAATCAGACTAATGTAGGATTGAAACATTTATGCTTACTTCTGTATGAACGCTTGTGCATTCCGGTTAGAATCAGACTAATGTAGGATTGAAACAAATACAAAGATTTTTTTGTTTTTGCAATTTCTTCATTTGGTTAGAATCAGACTAATGTAGGATTGAAACAAAGTGTATAACAAAAGGATAATCTATTTTTTGTATTAATGTTAGAATCAGACTAATGTAGGATTGAAACTGAGCATTATGCATTTTTCAAACATACCAAATTCTGTTAGAATCAGACTAATGTAGGATTGAAACACTGAATCTGGTAATGAACAAATAGGCAGTAGAAAAGTTAGAATCAGACTAATGTAGGATTGAAACCCAACATTCTCAGACACAAATGGAAACGGAAAAATAGACCAGTTAGAATCAGACTAATGTAGGATTGAAACCCCTCATTTTTTCACCTTTTCAATCTTATTAAAGAAAGGTTAGAATCAGACTAATGTAGGATTGAAACTTAATGTGTATTTATTAACTGCTACTTCGTGCTTAAAAGTTAGAATCAGACTAATGTAGGATTGAAACATCTTAAATTTTTATCTAAAAACATTATATTTTTGTGGGTTAGAATCAGACTAATGTAGGATTGAAACTGATGTTACTTGTCCTGTTGATAGATCCGTGAAATTCACTGTGTTAGAATCAGACTAATGTAGGATTGAAACTTTGGTATTTTCAGAAAATGCATATATAATTGAATTTGATAGTTAGAATCAGACTAATGTAGGATTGAAACCCTCAATATCCATATTTCTTTAATGTCATTTGTTGAATTTCTTGTTAGAATCAGCATGTAGGATTGAAATTTAATTACATAACCCCATATTTTATATATTTTCGCATTAATAAAAAATAAAATTAAAAGGTTAATAATTATGAAGGTTTTGATAACAGGTGGGGCAGGATTTATAGGAAGTTATTTGGCAAACGCATTTACATCAGAAAAAGTTGTCACAGTAGATGTAAGACCATATCCAAAGAAGAAAAATCATTTCGTTTTTGATTTGACTGATAGAAATAGTACATGGTATTTTCTTCAGAAAATATCACCAGATGTAATTATACATTGCGCAGCAATAAAAAATCTTCTTCGTTGCGAAACAAATAAAGAGCTAGCAATTAAAACGAACATCGATGCTACAAAAATACTTGCTGAATATGCTAAAAATAATAATGTTTTTTTAGTTTATTTATCTTCTGATCAGGTTTTTGATGGAAAAAAAGGTAATTATAAAGAAGATGATAAACCAAATCCATTAAATGTTTATGGTTTTACGAAACTTGGTAGTGAAATTGCTATACAAGAGACAACAGACAATTTTGCTATATGTAGAACGGCTATGGTTTATGGAGATTTTCCGGAACATCTAAAAGATCATGTAATTCAAGAAATTTCTAGAGAAAAATTTGAGGGTGCAGACCAAAGTCTTTTCCCTCAATGGGTAATTAAAAAATTAAATGAAAATAGAGAGATTTCAGTATATATTGATAGGTTTTGTACACCCACTTATATTGGGGATCTTGTTGATATTATACTTTCCATCATAAAAAAGGGAAAAAAAGGTTTATTTCATATAGCAGGCTATGAACGGGTCAATAGATATGAATATGCGCAAATAATAGCAGAGATTTGGGGTTTTGATAAAGATTTAATAAAACCTGTCACATATGCAGAACCAGTTGAACGTCCAGCAGACTGTTCACTTTGTATAGATAAAATACGAAGAGAGCTACAAGCAAATCCAAAATCATTAAGAAATGGTTTGAGGGAACTAAAATCAAAGTACAATGTGATGTAAATGAGTTTATATCTTCAATCTTGTGATAAAACTATTAAGCTAGAAACAAACTCCACAAAATTAGAAAAATTTTTTATTAGTGATCCATTTCCTTATGCTATTATTCCTAATTTCAAAGTAGGAAAGACTGATGTTAATAGCAATTTTACACTGATTTATAATGATGATAATAAGAGAAAAATAAAAAAAAGGAATAAGATTATAGAGATTTCAGGTAAATATCACACAGATATACCAGAACCACAGTTCGTTTTTCTTGCATTAATATGTTTTGAAAAAATTTTTCAGGAAAATGAAATTTATAGTTTACATGCTGCTGCAATCGAAAAGAATGATAATTGTACTTTATTAGTTGGTGATACTTTCTCTGGAAAAACCTCAGTTGTGCTTGAATGTTGTCTTAATCACGATTTTAAATATATATCAGACGAAAGGACAGTAATTAGATTTAAAGATAACAAAGTATCAATAGAAGGAGGAAATGAACTTCTTTCGGCTCGTAAAGGCTTCTTACAAGAATATTTGAAAAACAATAATGTCGATATTTTATACAGCGTTGCGCATGATAAGAAAGAATTCTTTCAACCTGAAGATTGTGGTATGCATAAATCAATCTTACCAAAAAAACTGAAAAATGTTGTATATATTGGTATAGATAAAGATTACTGTAATATAGAAGAAATTTCTCCTTTCTCAGCAATATGGCATCTATATCGTGATTTATCGTTTGATATAAGAACAGTAGGTTATGGTATTTTTAATTTTCCATTTGCATTTCCATCATTTGATAATGAAAAAATTGCTAATAGAAGACTCAGAAATATCAAAAATGCAATAGAGGAAAAAAATATCAGATTGTATGAGATACGTGGCCCAAAAGAAAAAATTGCTGATGCAGTAGATGATTTATATGAATGAAAAAATAAATAAAATTACAGAGTTTGTATCAAAATGTTTTAAAGAAGCTGATATGAAATTCTGCGGCTTTATATTTTATTACCCTTATCATATTCAAATCTGTAAGGATTATGGAAAGAAACTTGCCATTAAATATAAAGCTAATCCTATGGTTGTTGAGCTTACAATGCTTTTGCATGATATAGGGCTTATAGGAAAAAGTAGAGAAAAACATGAACAACGATCTGTAGAAGTAGCTGATAAAATATTAAGAAAATATGGATTTAAAGAAGATTTAATAAAAAAGGTTAAAGCATGTATACTTCATGATACATCTACAATTGAAGGAAGAGTATGTGAAACCGCTGATGCATTAGCACATTTTAATTTCTATTTCATAGCCTCCAAATCTAAATTATATAAAAATCCTGGAGAGTTTAAAAGCTGGCTAGTTAAAAAACTGGAGAAAGATTATAATCGAATTCAATTTCCAGATGAAAAAAAATATGCAAAATCCAAACTAAATGCAATTAAAGTAATAATTCAAGACAAATTATAGATATGAATAGTTAATTAAAATTTATTTATTTTAGATAATCTTACTATTTCTTTTTGTTCGATTGGTGGGATTTTTATCTTTATTCTATATATAGGAAAATCTCCATAAATCTTACCACAACATTCATCATGAAGCAAAGGGAAAATTTTCTTAAATTCCTCAGCTGAAAAAATGATTTTGTCCATATGATATTTTTTCATTAGCTCAGGTATGGTTTTCATAGTTCTGTATTCAATTTCATATTGTTTATCGATATTAGTTTTGTTGACTCTTGCCAAATATTTTAATTTGTTAAATTCCTTCTTACCGTATAGACATATTACAGGATTAAAAAGGATTACACGACGTAATGCTTGAGGATTCGATGAATCGGAAATAACCTTGTTCGCTTCCTTAAAATCTATAATATTTAACGTAACTGGTACATTTTTGAATAAATTTTTCAAAGCCAATTTAATTGTATCTATTTTATCTTCTTTCATCTCATCCATTATAAAAATTATGTCTATGTCACTTTTTTTAGTTTTGTCTAAATAAAATTCGTAAGCTACAAATTTTGTTTTTATGTAATATATTTTCCTTATACATGATAAGGAAGTTCCTGCAGTACCTTTAGCAGTAGAGCCATGAACAAATGCTATTTTAATGTTCAAATCTGCAGGGAGACTATTATAAAATTTTCTTGCTAATTTAAGATTATTAAATGATATTGAGGAAATCTGTTTGTTTTTCTTTAAAAAATTTTTTTGATTCACAATTTTATTTTTAAGTAATTCAAAAAATAGTTTATTTTTTTGCATATGCCCTCAACCATGATGAAATAGGGATATTGTGTTCAAATTCAATTTCAATAATATCAAATCCAGCATTCTTAATCTGTTTTTTCAAACCAAAAATATCTTCAGGGAAAAAATGCCTTCCATCAAAAAAATAATATTTTTTTCTGTACTTAACTGCCCGTAGAAAACGTTTCGGATTCCAAAAATTTTGATGACACACATGTAGAATTCCTTGCGGCTTTAAAGCGAAGTAACATTTCTTTAACATTTTTGTTCTGTCATTTGGATTGAAATGAACCAAAGAACTATTTGCCCATATCCCATCAAAAATTTCATCAAACTCCATATCCCGCATATCCATTTTATAAAGCCTATTTTTGAGTTTTGGTTCATGTCTCTCTGCTAATTTTAGCATTTCAGAAGAAAGATCTAATCCGTAAACATCCAAACCATGTGATAGCAAGTATGCAGTGTCTTTACCAGTGCCACAACCAAGGTCTAAAACTTTATCCCCAGAAAGATACGATATAAACTTATCTAGATAAAATATCTCTATTTTTCTAAGCTTTCCTTTACGTCGATAAAAATCTTCGGCGATTATATTATAACGATTTGCCGTTTCGGATATATAATCTATAATTGACACCTTCATAAATGAATAATTAATTCAAGTTTTTCTATAATTTTATAAATTAAAAGAAAACTATTTAACTATGAGGTTTTTCATTCTAACATATAAAGCATATGTTGCACGTCGATTCTCATTATGGATAACCACGTCCTTTCATCCTTGAGCTTTTCATAGTCAATTCCAAGAGTTATGGCATTTTTATCGAGAATTACTGTTTTAGTCACTTCCATATCAATTACAAGTTCGAGTGTTTCGTCTATACCTGCAAGTTTAGAAATTAAATGAGCATTTATAAAATCAAAATCTCCTTTAAAGAAACCCTTAATCAAAGTATCGTCTCTATTTGTTTATCGCTAACGTACTCTATGTAGACAACCTTTTGCTCCCTTTGTTTCTGTTTTGACTCTTTTAGCAAGGGCTTCTAGATCCTTATCACTATCAACTACCTTTCTTCTAAAAATGCTGCAAATTGCTCTTTATCAGTCTTTAAAAGTTTTTTAAAAATTTTTTCTAACCATTCTTGATTTCTTTCAAACTCAGATATATGTTTGGAACACTCTCTCGTAGGATTGAAATGCCGCAAATGCCAGTCATTAACGGTTTGCTTTCTTCTTAGAAAAATAAATCTTAAGGCCGAGTGTAAATCTTAGCAAAAATTCTAGTATTATAGTTATCAGGAAATAATTAAATAATAAGACAACCATGCCAGGCAGCTGACTCAATCTTTCTATTACTATTCCTAATGTAATAAAATGGGGGTCAACGATGAATATGCCTAAAACAGCTATTGGAAGTATTTTTGCTATCTCAATTGCAATTTCCTCTTTATAATAAGAAGTTATTCTGACAGCAGCTATTATGCTCATTGATATTAATAATATCTCTTCAACTGACTGCGATTTTGATAAGAATGCAAGTATTATTGTTAAAAAGCTGAACCATATAAATACAAAGATAGGAAACAATATCAAATATTTTACTATATAACCAGCAACAGATTTCCATCTCTTTTTCTGGTCTATTTCCAGTTTGAAAATATCCCTTTTGGAGAGCGATTTATACATAGCCCAGATAAATATGCCATATACTGCGATAGTTATTGCATAGATTAATAGAGGAAGTATCAAGCCATTGAAATCTATCTTATAAAATAAATTTATTATCTGAGCGAGGTTCATGCAAATATATTCACTGCTTTGATATTTATATTTTATCGGTCAAATATGAACGTATTTAAGCTTTCCTGTTAATTGATATTTGTTGCTTCTCAGTATTTTTAATAGGTGAAATTATGGAAAAAAATAAATTAGAAAAAATAGTGCCAGATACATCGGTTATTATATCAGGTGTATTGACCGACCTTATTGAAAGAGGAGAGGTTAGCGGAGAGATTATAATACCTGAATTTGTAGTTGAAGAGCTCCGTGCACAGGCGTCACGCGGGCGCGAGATAGGATTCAAGGGATTGAGTGAGGTAAAGAAAATAAGAGAGTTTGCAGAGCAAGGAAAGATTGCAATTAAGAAGACCGAGAGGAGACAGACACTTGAAGAAATAAAGCTTGCAAAATATGGAAGGATTGATGCTCTTATAATGGATGTTGCAAAGGAAGAAAATGCATCTCTGTATACTGCTGATATTGTTCAATCTATGGTTGCAGAGGCTGAAGGAATAAAAACAAAATATTTCAAGCCTTATGAAAAGAAAAAAGAGTTGAAGTTAGATAAATTTTTTACAGAAGACACAATGAGCGTACATTTAAAAGAGGATACAGTTCCAATGGCAAAGAGGGGAAAACCTGGAAATTTTAAACTCGTTAAGGTTGGAGAAAAAATATCTGCAGAAGAACTAGAAGAAATAATAAAAGAGATAGAAGATGTTGTTCGCTATGAAGAGGACGCATTTATTGAGATTGGTGGACGCAGCGCTACTGTTATACAGATGGGCAATATGAGAATTGCAATATGTAGGCCTCCATTTTCTGATGGAATTGAGGTTACAGCTGTCAGACCAATTGTAAAACTTTCATTAGATGATTACAAACTCTCTGAAAAATTGAAAGAGAGACTTGAAAAAAAGGCAGAAGGTATACTTGTTGCAGGCCCGCCAGGAAGTGGGAAATCAACATTTGCAGCCAGCCTTGCCGAATTTTATGAAAAAAATGGAGCAATCGTGAAAACCCTTGAAAGCCCAAGAGATTTGCAAGTTAAAAAAGAGATTACTCAGTACACAAAGCTTCATGGCTCATTTGAAAATACAGCAGATTTATTATTATTAGTAAGGCCAGATTACACTGTTTTTGATGAGGTAAGAAAAACAAATGATTTTGAGATATTTTCTGATATGCGCTTAGCAGGAATAGGAATGATAGGCGTTGTTCATGCAACAGACCCTGTTGATGCTGTTCAGCGTTTTATCGGAAGGGTTGAGTTAGGAATAATCCCTCATATAATTGATACAATAATTTATATCAAAGCTGGAAAAATAGACAAGGTACTGATATTGAATCTTGTTGTAAGAACGCCAACAGGAATGACAGAGGCAGACCTGGCAAGACCTATTGTTGAGGTACGCGATTTTGAAACAGGAAAATTAGAGTATGAAATCTATACATATGGAGAGGAAAATGTAATAATACCAGTCAAAGAAAAACACGATAATGCAATGGAAAAACTTGCGAAAAAAGCAATATTCAACGAGATAAAGAGATTTGACCCAACCGCTCTTATTGAAATTAGTGAAAACAAAGCAACAGTTTATGTTGAGAACGATAGAATTCCAATTATCATTGGAAAGAATGGAAAGACCGTAGGGCAATTAGAAGAGAAATTGGGAATAAAAATAGACATAAGTCCAAAAATAAAAACATTAGGAAATGAGGTAAAATTTAAAAAAGAGGAGAGTGGTGCATATCTCATATTCACTTTTGAGAAAAACATGTTTGGAAAGATTGCTAATTTCTACATAGATGATGAATACATTTTCTCTGCAACTATTGGCAAGACAGGGCAGATAAGGGTAAGTAAGGATAGTGATATCGGAAAAAATTTGATAAAAGGATTGGTTAAAGATGCAGTAAAAGTTTTTGTATAGTTTCTTAGGCTCTCCATAAAAGTTGAATGAAAAGATTTTTTTCTGTAAGGCGTGGTCATAAAAAATAAAAGTATTATGTGAATCGCAATCAGAATTCAGGACAATTGAACAAATTTTTCAATCTGCTTCTGCAATTGAAAAATCTTTGCAAGCAAGAAAAATCCATGCAGCAAAAAATGAGAAAATTACTATTTTTCAATTATTTTTATCAAGCTTTGTAGACAACCGTTTCTTATATTATTTTTAATTATTTCTCTTCCTATATTTTTATATGCTCCTGTAGCTCAGCTAACCATTTTGCCGACAGAGCAGAGAGCAAAATGGTCTGCAAGGATAGAGCACTTGCCTCCTAATGACATGGAGGTGAACTGAGCACATAGACAGCAGAGATAATGTTTCATTAGTTCTGCTGTGTGTCTGCAGTGACGAAATGTCATAGGATAGCAAGGGGTCGCGTGTTCGAAGCCGAAGGTGGCTAATGCTACCACGGACAAAATTCACGCCAGGAGCGCTATGTTTGCAAGAGAATAAAAAATGGCTCCAGAAAAGTTATAAATGAGACATCAGAAGATGCCTTATGAATTCCTTAGAAGATATTTATCAAAGCAATAATTGAATTTTTCTTTGAGAAAAGTAAATATTAACTTGTGAATCTGAAAAAAGAAATGTTTCTCTATAACATACAACATATATATAGATTCAATTGGTTATTGAAGTTTTCTACAGAGCTAAAAACAATGCAAGAAACCTTTATATTTGAGTTTGGCTATAAAAATTAAATAACAGGTATTAAATAAAAGGATAGATTGGTGAATAAATATGAAGAAGTTTATCTTTGTTTTTGCACTTCTATTATTAGCAAGCTCTGCGTTTGCGGTTAACATAAACGTGGATGGACAGTCAATTGCTCCTCCATTGATAAACACTAATGGAACTTATCCTATGCTTAGTCTAACATTTAATGCAACAACCGATAGTGCAAATATAACAGCAATAAATGTTACTCTAACAGCAACCAATATGTCAGGAAACACTGTTACAGCTAATGTATCTGGAGTTGAACTTAGAAACGAAACTTTAGACATCATAGGTTTTAATAATACTTGGGATAATGTAACAAACTCAACACAAATTTTTATACAAAATGGTTTTAATGTTTCATCATCAGCTAATCGAACTTTATATATTTATTTCAGAATAAATAGGAACGCAACAGAGTATTTAAATATCTCTGCAAATATTACTAACTTTGGTATACTTACGTCAAACAGTGCTGATAATATATCTATTTCAAGTGCTAACTCTACAAAATCAAACGGTTCTCTAATTCTTGATGTTCATGCTGATGCAGCAATGTCTCCAAATGTCGTTGACACATATGTAATAAACCAAAGTTTTATTCTAAATATAACAATAACAGGTCAAGATCCTATTAACAGAACGATTATAACATTGCCTTCAGAATTTACAAATCTGAATATTACAAATTTAACAGTTAATGGCGGTTCATATAGCTCATACTGCCCAACCCCTGGAAACCTACAATATTGCGAAAATATAGGAGGCTCTAAAATTAACATAACTTTTAGTTCAGGAGGCTTGCCCAAAGAAACAAAAATTCAGATAAATTTTACTGCAAATACATCATCGCCTGTTTCAACGAAAGTCAATATTACAGTTGACAGCTCTACAAATCTAACAGATATACCTACAGATCAAACAATAAATATAGAAACAAAGCAAATTATTAATTCCACAACTGTTTCAGTCTCAAAGGGATCTGCGGTAGTAAATGGTACAGATTACTGGGAGTTTAATTTTAGTTTAAGTTTTTCTGCTAATGTTTCAGGAATTCTTCAATTTAAGATGAATGATTGGAATAGTCAGGAAGGTTATCGTTTGAATATAACAAGTAATTCATCAGCACCTTGGGCAGATAATACAACAAGATATGCAACACTTAGGGAGAGCGGAAGTTCTGTATTTTATAATGTAACTACAGATTATAATCTCTCATACGGAATTCCTATAACAGTTACAGCTGCTTCAATGAAATATTTGGTTTTAAGAATGATTATTCCATCAGGAACACCGATATCATCAACATGGTGGACAACATATTGGATGGTATTCAGGCAGATACCTTAGCTATTTTAAATTTTTGGTGAAAAGAAAATGAAAAAATTTTTTTTATCATTTATAATTATTCTTTTTTTAGTTGTGCCTGCATTTGCTGAGTTTAATGGAACTATAAATTTTTCAAGTGGAAATTCTATTGTTAGTGGTTTATGGGGAAAGACTGCCCCGACTTATTGTAATACGACATCAGATTGTAATGGTTATTTTTGTTATACTGATTATGATGATAGCAGTGATGGTGGAAAAGGATGGTGCCTTCCATACGGGTATACATCATGTGCTCATAGCAGCGGTACAACACCTTCTTGGTATGCAGATGGAACTAAAGTTTGCTATTCCTCTGCTATAAAAACATGTGATGACGGAGTATGGTCATCAGAATATTGTGAATATGGTTGTCTAACTAATTCTTCATGTAAATCGTCATCAAGCACTACTGAAACTGGTGCTGGCACAGGTACAGGAACATCTTCGCAAAATCCTTCAATAACAATTTCTCGTGTGCCGGAAGATTTTAATATAACACAAAATCAAACTGCAACCAAAATAGTTGAGGTTAAGAACAATGGGCAGAAAAATCTTACATCAATCTCTCTTAAGATAACAGGGATAGATGAAATTTACTCAATCTCTCCTTCATCATATTCTTCATTAAGTATAGGTGAATCAAAGAATTTTACAGTTTCATTTTCAATACCAGAAAATTTTACAATTAAAGCATACACAATTAAATTAAATGCAACAACAAGCAATTCATCTGTGTATGCAACAGCAAGCTTTATAATGAGAGTTCTTCCGAGCAATGTTACAGTTGCAGCAATAATAATTCCATCAATTTCACAATATTATTTTAATTTTACTAATATGAAAAATGATATAATTAATCTTCAAAACCAAGGTGTGAATGTAACAGAGCTTCTTTCATTGTTAAATTCAATTGAAAAGAAATTGAATGTAACAAATGCTTCTATTCAGATTGGAGATTATTTCACTGCATATACATTATTGAGCGATATAAATAACATGATGACTGAATTAAATGTTAAAATCAGTAATGCAAAAGGCCAGCTCCCGACGCCGAATTGGTTCTATCCAGCGATTATCGTTGTTGTGATTGCGGTAGCAATAATTCTTGCCTATCTCCTTATTCCAAAAAAGGAAAGATATACATTTCCTCCTAAAGAAAGAAAAATTGATAAAATAAAGAAATTGTTCAAGAAAGAAAAGGAGTTCAGATATAGTTATAGAAAGTGATATGATGAAATTTTCTAAATATGAAATCTTAACCATAACTGGGGCATCTATCTCATTTCTTATTTTTGCAATTATTTTAAAATTAAGCAACATCTCGGTTGACTCTCTTGTTAATTTGCAGAATAATATTTTGAAAACAGCAATAGTTCAGACAGCAGGTATGTCAACAACAGATTCACTTGCAGTTTTGCTTTCGCAGTTTGTTGGAATTTTTATTTCATTCCTATTCTTGGTTTTAGGTTTTGTATTTTTAAGCACTTATGGATTTTTTATTAAAGATAGTAGATTCAAAAACATTAGTTTATGGGTAGGATTTATAACAGGAATAATATCTTTTATAATTTTTTCAATAATCTTTCATTCACTTATGTCAATCTTTCTTTCAGTAGCAGTTCTGATTTCCTCTATTTATATAATTCCTCTAGCAAACACATATGGAAAGGAATTGAAGAAATGGATTTTTTTTAGAGTCGGTTCGCATTCAGTCAGTAAGGTTTTACTTATAATTAATCTTTTGATTGCATTAGGCATCTTTATTTCTGTTTTGGCAAATCAACAATTTTATAAACAAAGTTTTGAGAATGAGATAACAGATATTGCAGCCTCTATGATACCACAAACAAACAATTCAATAATAAAAGAAGAGATAGGCAAGCAGATCTCAGTTTCATTACAAAAATCTCCTATATTTGAATCATATTTCAGGTGGCTGCCAGTTATATCAGCACTTGGGATATGGGTTATTTTGGAATTTTTGAGAGGATTGATATTTTCAAATTTTGCAGGACTATTTTCTACAACAATGATTAGGTTAAAGAATAAAATTGATAAAAAATTTAAAAGTTGACAGATGCTAAATGATTTCAAAAAATCTACAAAATATTAAGAATAAGTTTCTGGAATTTGACAAATGATGCTATGAGTTCAAAAAAATTGATAAAAATACTAATATGATAAAATCTATAAGTTTTTGAATTGTTAATTAAAAAAATTTAAATTAGCGTAATTTATAAGAGCCAAATAAGATTTAAGATTTAGCAATTACCAGATGCTGCTGTTCCTGTGGTTGATAAACTTTGACTGCATTCAGCAGGAGCTGTCTTAAATGCAGAACAGATTGCTTGCTTGAACGCCTCTGGTGTTCTCTGTCCACTATATCTTGCACCATTTATTATTAGAGTTGGTGAACCTGTGACACCATATTTGTCTGTTAACTCTTCATCTGCTTTTAGTAGGTTCAATCCTTCAGAGCTATAAGCACAACTTTCTATTTTGCTAACATTTATTCCTAATTTCAACGACTCATTCTTCCAGCATGCATCTAATGCATTAGCATTATTAGCTAAAGAGTAGCATGTATTATCAAAGTTAAAGACATAATTCCAATAGGAATCTGGGTAATATTTATTTATACAAAGTTGTCTCAAATCTTCCTTTGCTTCATTAATTCCATGTAAAGATTGAACAGAGTCTACTGTATCTCCACCAACATTTGCTATAAATCTGATTTTGAAATCAGCCTTGTTCTTTAATAAATCATAGACAGGCTTCATTATTTTTTCTGCCTGTACACCATAAGGACAGAATGACATTACATATAAATCTACAGTTGGCTTTTCTGTTTTAGGAATTTCTGTTGTTGTCTGTGATGCCGAAGAAGATAGTAATGGTGTAGTAGGAATTCCCTGCGGGAAGAAGATATTTCCATCTTTAGAAACATAATATTCTGCTAACCCAGCTCCCTCTGATGATGAGATATTTACTATAAACTTATAGACGCCGTTTACTTCTGATGCATTTACTAGATTTATATTTGCAGCAATCCCGTTTGCACTGTAATAACTTTTAATCCAGTTTATTGCTTTGTTTGCAGCATAACCCGGAGAAAGTCCAGAATCTTTTGTTAGATACAATCCTGCAAAAACAATGGTCAGAATTATGAATATTACAGAAATAACCATCCACTTATTTTTCTTGATTTTCTTTTCCTCAGCTTTAATTTCTTTTTCTATCTCTCCCATAATGACCAATTAAACAAAAATAATAACAATAAAGCTTATAAAGATTAAGTGAGTGTTTTCTAATTTTATTTTAAGAACAATTATTCATTTCTTGAAAGAAATGCGCAAGGAAACATTTCACAATAACATAGGGCATTTCATGTTGTTACTTATAATTTTGCATATTTTGCAGAATTCCTCATCTAATTGTTCCTTTGTAAGACCTTTGTTAATCATTGCAGAGAGATTTTTTATTGCATCCCTAATTTCACTGTTTTCAACTATCTTTTTACCTCCTCTGAGCTGGCGTATGTACTGGGATATTGCTGGCTGGCTGACAAATAATTTTTTTGCAATCTCAGATTGATTTAAATTATAGTTCTTCTGTAATTCTAATGCAATCATTGCCCTAATAGCTGGAAATACATTTTGTGCCATGTACTCGCATCTCATAAATAAAATAATTTTCATAAAATTTTAAAAATTCATTATCAGAAATTTTATTTCAATTTATGTATATTATTACAAATTATCGTTAAAACAATGAAGTTTATATATTTATACAATCATTTCCATAATGAGGCTTTAAGATGAAGAGGGCAAAACTTAAATTAAAGAGAAGTCTCGGTCTTTTTGAAACAACATGCTATGGTGTAGGAATAATTTTAGGAGCAGGTATCTATGCACTCTTAGGAACTGGTGCAGGAATTGCAGGAAATCTTTTGTGGCTTTCATTTATTATTGCAGCAGTAATTGCTATTTTTACAGGTCTATCATATGCCGAACTATCATCAATCTGCCCGAAAGAGGCAGCAGAGTACAACTATACAAAAAAGGCTTTCAAGAGAAAAAGTATTTCATTTATTGTAGGTTGGATAATGATCATAGCAGGAATAATAGCAGCAGCAACAGTTTCTCTTGGGTTTGCAAATTACTTTTCACATATATTTGGAACTCCAATAGTTCCTACAGCTATCGCACTTGTTGCAATTTTGTCAATCATAAATTTTGTTGGAATAAAAGAATCTGCAAAGCTGAATATAATAGAAACAGCCATAGAATTTTTCGGACTTCTAATAATAATCGTTCTTGGATTTAGTTTTATTGGAAAAAATATTAATTATTTTGAGGCACCAAATGGACTGACAGGAGTTTTTTCTGCTGTTTTAGTCATCTTTTTCGCATATATAGGGTTTGAAGGTGTTGTCAATATTTCAGAAGAAACAAAAAATCCGGTAAAGACAATACCAAAGGCACTTATTCTATCAATAGTTATATCAACAATTTTGTATATACTTGTTTCAATTTCTGCACTCTCTGTGATGGGATGGCAACAACTTTCGCAATCCAAGGCACCATTTTCAGATATTGCAAATGTTGCAGCTCCTAACTTGAATCTATCTTTGTTAATGGCTGTAATTGCATTATTTGCAACAAGCAATACAGTACTGATAGAATTGATAATTACTTCAAGGATATTTTATGGTATAGCAAAAGACGGTTCTCTACCCAAATCTCTATCTAAAATAAATTCAAAAAGAAAGACACCACACATAGCAATATTTGTTACAATGATTCTAACAATGCTGGCTATAAGCATAGGAAACATAAAAACTGTTGCTATACTGACAGATATAGGGATCTTTCTTGTTTATTTTGCTATCAATATTTCATTAATATGGCTCAGATTCAAGGAACCGAAAATCGAAAGACCTTTCAAGTCACCAATAAATATTGGCAAGCTGCCAGTGCTTGCATTAATTGGTGTTATATTCTCGTTGGCTATGCTCATTCACGTTGAACACATTCTACTTATAGGAGAACTCATAGTGATTGCTATTGGTTGTTTGATATATTTTTTATATAAAAAATTATAAAGATCCATATATTAGATAATCTTCATCTTCTTTGTCTTTTTTCTTTAGGAACTCTCCATCTCTTTTGATAAGATTATTTTCTTCCAATGTTTTTGCCCATTCTTCTATCTGTATTCTGTGAACATTCATTTTATGTGCAGCATCGCTGATTTTTACAGAACCCTTTTTCATAATCATTTCATATAAATTCTCAATAGATTTATTGCTAGAAATAGTTTTTATCAAAGAAATGTTATCCAAAAACTTTTCTTTTAATTTTTCAATGGGCTTTACTGGTTCGCTTTCAATTTCTGGATTTAAAAATGTTTTTATATCCTTTGCAAGTTTGTTTTTTGATAAGTTTATTTTTTTTATCAAGGCTTTCTGCTGTTCTAAAATAATTTTTCTATCCCTTTTTAATTCCTCATTTTCCTTTTGCATCTTCTTTATAATTTCTTTGAATGTCTGGAATGACTGCTCTATGTAATCTAATCTATTATTTATTTCATTTTCTAATTGTTTTATCCGTTTCTCTGTTTCTTTGTCCATAACCATAGGTTATTCTCAACAGATTTAAATCTAATGATTTCAGAATTACAAAATTTCTCTATAAATTTTTTTCTATAAGGTGCGGATAAACTATCAATTGAAAGAAATTGTTTCTGATGTAGAATTTCTATGTTATTTGGGAATTTTTAATCACGCAAAACGTTAGGATTCAATGATCGCAGAAGAATTAAAAATCAAATTAACAAATTTCAACTGTTTCTGCAATTGAAATTTTCCATTTTGCAGACAACCGTATATTCTGCATGCATAAGGTTTATATTTCACTTTCTACAATTAACTATCATGGATGACTTTATAAAAAAATTAAAGAACATAGAAATACAGGGAGCAGTTAGCATTGCCTTGGCTTCGCTTGAATATCTGAAAAGCTATTCTAAAAGATATGGCTTTGGAAAAAAATTTGATGATGAATGCGAAAAAATTTTAAAGGCGAGACCGACAGCAGTTCCATTATTTAATGTAATATCTGAATTGAAAAAAGAAAAAAGTGAAAAGAAAATCGATGAAATAATTGAAAAAATAAAATTAATGGAGAAAAAAATTCCAGATATAGGAGAAAAAATAATAAAAAATAATTATGTCGTTCACACGCACTGTCATTCTTCAGAGGCTTTGTCTGTAATAAAGGAGGCAGCAAAAAAGAAAAAATTTACAGTTGTTGTTGATGAGACGCGCCCCAAAGAGCAAGGAATTAAAACTGCAAAAGAGCTTTCAAAGATAAAAAATATAAGAGTAATTTTAATAACAGACGATGCAGCAGGTATTGCCCTATCTCCATTCATTCCACCGAACGATGATGTTGTAATTGTTGGAGCAGACTGTCTTAGAAAGGAAGGTATTGTAAATAAAATTGGTACATATATTCTTGCGGTGTGCGCAAAGGAAAACAAAGTTCCTTTCTATGTTGTTGCATCAACTTTAAAATTAGACAGAAGAAAAAAAATTATAATAGAAAAGAGGCCAGCTAGCGAAGTTTATAGAAAATTAAAATCAGTAGAAATATTAAATTATGCATTTGATATCACACCATGGAAATATATAACTGCAGTAATAACAGAAAAAGGAATTATGAAACCAAGAAAGATTATCAATATGATAAGGTAATGAATGCAAAAAATATAAAAGAGAAAAATTATGAAATGATTACCAATAGATATCATTCAATGTAAAAATACAAAACAGAAAAATTATGAAGCGATTATCAATAAGGTAATGAAGATAAAAATAATGGAAAGATAGAAAAAATAATTATCAAAGGTTATTGGTAAAAATATCAGTGAAATAGAATATGCTCAACATGTAAAAGGTCGTTAGAATGAAATTGAAGGTAAAAATACTGGATATGGATGCAGGCGGAAAAACAATTGCAATAATAAATAGCAATGACGCTAGAGGATTAGGCGTTCATCCACTTGAAAGAGTTATTCTTAAAAAAGGAAACAAAAAGATAACAGTTATAATTGATACAACTGAAAGATTTGTCAAACAAGGTGAGATAGGAGTATATGATGAAGTAAGGAAAGAATTGAAATTAAAAAAAGGAGACATAATAAAAGCTGAGCCAAGACCACAACTTCTTTCTAAGGAATACATTCGCAAAAAAATTGATGGAGGAAGATTAAACTATAATGAAATGAAAACTATTGTTAGTGATGTTATTCAAAGAAATTTAAACGATCTCGAGTTATCTGCATTTATAACCGCTCTACATATTCATGGAATGACATTGAATGAAAATATTGCCTTTTCCAAAGCGATGATTGAGAGCGGTAAACAGTTGAAATTTTCTGGAACTGTTGTTGATAAGCATTCAATTGGTGGAGTTCCGGGAGATAAGACTTCTATCTTGCTTGTACCAATAATTGCTTCAACTGGTTTGATAATACCAAAATCATCATCAAGAAGCATTACAAGTCCTGCCGGGACCGCAGACCGTGTTGAGGTCCTAATGCCTGTTGAACTTAACATCAATCAGATAAAAAGGGTTGTAAAGAAAACAGGTGGCTGCCTTGTTTGGGGTGGAGCCCTTGATCTTGCTCCTGCTGATGATCTTTTCATAAAAATAGAAAAACCTCTTGAGATGGACCCTCTTGTTCTTCCATCTGTTTTGAGCAAGAAAAAATCTGTTGGTGCAAAATATGTTGTCATAGATATAATGGTAGGAGAGGAGGCAAAAATAAAAAATAGAAAAGAAGCTGAAATTCTAAGAAAAAATTTTGCTCAGTTAGGTAAAAATCTTGGAATGCAGGTTGACTGTGTTTTGACAGATGGAACCCAGCCAATTGGTCATACAATGGGACCTGCACTTGAGGCAAGAGAAGCCCTACAAACATTAAGAGATCCAGAAACTGCCCCTGACCTTGTAAAAAAAGTCATCACTCTTTCAGGGACTTTGTTAGAGATGACAGGAATAAAAAATGGCAAAGAGTTGGCTTATCGCATACTCAAATCCGGAGAGGCAGAGAAAAAATTAAGAGAGATAATTAAGGCACAGGGTGGAAATCCAAAAATAAAACCAGAAGACATAGAATATGCAAAGGAAAGTAAAACAATAAGAGCTAAAAAATCAGGAGTAGTCAAGAGAATAAGTAATTATAATATGGCACTGGTCGCAAAAACCGCCGGAGCGCCAAAAGATAAGCTCGCAGGAATTTTACTTCATAAAAAAATAGGAGAGTTTGTGAATTCAAACGAACCGCTGTATACGGTTTATGCTGAGAATAAAATGAAATTAAAAGAAGCTTTGAGTATGATTGAAAGAGATGCAGTTATTATTTCACGTAAATGATTGTGATAACATGGTTTATGTAATTAAAGCAGACGGTTCAAGGCAACCATTTGAAAAGAATAAAATAGTTGGAACATGTATGCGAGCAGGCGTTAGTAAGGAAACTGCAAATGAGATTGCTAATACTATTTCTAAGAAAGTACATGAAAACATGACAACACATGAAATTTATACTCTTGTTATAGATGAACTTGAGAAAAGAAAACACATTTCATCATTTATCTATCGCTTAAGAGAGGCAATAGCTAATATCGATCCTGAAAATTTCGAGATATATATTAAAAAAATATTAGAGGCACATGGTTATGAATGTGAGTGGAATGTGATAGTTCCTGGAGAATGCATAGAACATCAGATAGACATTATTGCAAAGAAAGAAGGATTATGGGTTGTTGAATGTAAAAGGCACTTCAACCCACACAGACAGTGTGACCTTGGAACTGTTTTGGAGGTGTGGGCTCGGCTTGATGATTTGGAAAAGGGTTTTGCAAAAGGAAAGAGTAAATATGAGTTCACCGGTGCGTGGCTTGTAACAAACACAAAATACTCAGATCATGGGAAAAGATATGCAAAGGCAAAAGACATTCGTTTGACAGGATGGGATTATGAAGGAAATCTTTCACTAGAAAATCTTATAATATCAAAAAAAATCTATCCTGTAACAATTTTAAAAATTGAATTTTCAATACAAAAAATGTTGCTTGCCAACAGAATAATAACAGTTCAAGATGTTTTGAAAAGTGAAAAGATAAAAAAGTTTTTGAAAAAAGATAAACTTAAGAAAATAATCAGCGATATAGAGAATCTTCTTAGGTAGCCGGTGTCGCATAACCAGGTAGTGCAGTCGCCTCGAGAGCGACGGTCGCAAGACGTGTAGGTTCAAAATTATGTGGCCTTGCCACATGATGAAAATCCTACCACCGGCGTTAGAAATTAGAAATTCTATTACATCATTTATAGAAAAAAGTGAGGGTTATCAAGATGAATATTCGAAGTTTGTTCAAATAATTATAAGAAACTAAACACAAAGCAAAACTTATCAAATAATGAAATTTTTGAAAATCAAAAATTATAAATCTGAGAAATGTTTTTTGATTAATAGATTGATTATTGTTTCCTACGAGTCCTTAATTTCATTATGAAAAAAGGTTTTATACTCTTGTTTCATTATATTTTTACATGCTGGGATGACGGAGCCAGGTTAAATTTTTGAAGACCATACGTGCTCGCCTTGACGTAAAGAGGCTTAGAGCGAGTGTGACACTGATGAATGCTGTCATTCAGTGGGCTCACGCGCAGGTTCGAAAGCAAAAATCCGAAATTCCTGCTCCCAGCGCTTTTTATATTTAATAGCGAATTAGTCACATAATGTTGTGATTTTATTGTAATTTTTTTGTAATGGAAACCTTTATTAATAGGTTTTTACAAGTTATATAATAATTATGGAGGTTATAGAATGGTAGATTCCTTGGCATTAGTGCTGTCAAACTTTGTTGACTCTGCTGTAGCCTTCATACCAAACCTAGTAGGAGCGATAATCCTACTTGTAATAGGGCTTATAGTAGGAAAGGTTCTTGGCAGGGTTGTCCATGAAGTGTTAGAGAGAATTAACTTAGACTATTATATAACAGAGAGCAAAAAGCCAACATTCAGCGTAACACATCTTCTTGTTGTAATTGTGAGATGGTGGGTTTACCTTGGATTTATTGCAGCAGCTGTTGGCGTATTAGGAATAACAGAGTTGACACTTTGGGTAAGAGAAATTCTAGCGTTCATACCGAATATTATTGGTGCCGCATTAATTGTGATAGTCGGTTATATTTTGGCAGAGTACATAAGGAAACATCTCAGAAACACACAGCAGGTATTAGCAAGCATTGTTGGCAAGGTGTTGTTCTTCTTTATCATCTATGTTTCAATAGCCCTTGCATTGCCTGTTCTAGGAATATCAGCAACTTTGGTTAACAACATACTTCTGGTGATAATAGGCTCTGTAGGTCTTGGTGTTGCAATTGCATTAGGTTTAGGAATGAAGGACGCAGTATCAGAAATTTCAAAGAAATGGGTAAAGAGATTAAAGATTTGATTTTAAATTTTTATTTTAATTTTTTAGCCATATTTATAAATTTCTATTATAATGATTGTATAGGCTGGAAAAATTAAGGTTATCAGTGAATTCTTTAGAAAAGCAACAATAAATTTCTTGAATCAAAAAATTATGTGAGGAAAATGGTTCATTGGCTATCTCATTATCAAAGTTTTTTACATAGCTATTGTATAGCCAATCAATATCTATTAAAATTCTTTTTTTAATTATTATTCTAATGCGAGGGTAGTCTAGAAGTCAATCAACGACTGGAAAACGGTAGGACGCGAATCAAGAGCGGAGCCCTGCCACGGTCGTGACCAAGCATGGCGACAAACCCGGGTTCGAAAACTGAAATTTGAAAATTTCAGTCGAGTTTCCCGGCCCCCGCATATGAACTTAGAAATAGCATAAAATAGAACAATGAAAATTATTATGAAAAATCAAAAATGACTCTCCATAAATTTTTCATAAATTAATCAAATTTAACTTTATTGCCAAGAAGTCTCATTTCACAATAGGCGAATAGAAAAGTTTTATTTATCATTTAGAATTGTTGAGTGCAAACATAAAGGCAACAAGGATAAACCAAAAGTATTGTACGAGATGCAAAAGTCCATAGTGGAATAAGAATACAAATTTTGAAAATTAATATCTTCAGAGAGTTAGAACAGCCAGTTACATGGAAACAGAAAGATTCATCGTTGAAATAGCTCTTGCAATAGATGAGTAATTCACTAAAACTTCATAAAATTTTATTCATGTTTTACAGACAACCTAAAAAACAAATATTTAAACATAGATAAAAATAATAACATAAGGGTATATATGTTCTGGCATAAAAAGAAAGAAGAACCGAAAGTAGAAGTACATGAAGAAGAGGAAGACGTTAGTATACCTGAATTAGATGAAGAAGCTTCGCAAACTCCTACTCCAGTTCCACTTCAGACATCACAGCCTAAAATGCAATTACAGGAAGTTTCAAAGGAAGTTTCAAAAGGTGAGGCGTTGCCACTATTTGTGAAGCTTGAAAAATATGAAGAGATTGTTTCTAAAATAAAAGAGATGAGATCATATCTTGATGCTGTTAGGCAATCATTTTCATTATTGGCAGAATTAGAGATGATAAGAAATGATGCCTTAAAAATTGTTTCTTCAACGATAACGAGATTTGAGAGAATGGTAATAGAGATGGATGCAGAACTTGTTAAGCCCGGGTCTTTGGAGAGCGAATTCAAGGAACCAGATATTGAACATTTAGATAATGCATTAACAGATTTGCAGAATCAGATAAAGGCACTTCGTTCTGAATTAGAGAGTTTGAAATAATTTTTAAAAAGATAAAAAATAAGAATATAATTTAATGCGAGCGTAGCCAAGAGGCCTTTCTTAAATGAAATGGTCTGGAATTGGCCAAAGGCGCGGGACTCAAGTTTAAAATTGAGTTTTGATAAAAGATGATAAGAAATCCCGTCACTTAGAATTCTGCAACATGGTTGCAGAACAAGGAATGTGTTCGCAGGTTCGAAAATTTTATAAGAATCGAACATCCTGCCGCTCGCATTAATAAATCATTAATAAATCATTAATAAATCTTATTCTTGGCTCTCCATAAAAGTTGAATGAAAAACTTTTTTCTGTAAGGCGTGGTCATAAACTCCGAACTATCAAGAAAATTCTCTTTTGGGAAGTTTTTAATATGCTGTAAAACATTTAGGTACAGGATTCAATGATAACAATCTCATAGAAAAAATTATGAGAAAAATTATATACCAGAATTCAGGACAATTGAACAAATTTTTCAATCTGCTTTCTGCAATTGAAAAATCTTTGCAAGCAAGAAAAATCCATGCAGCAAAAAATGAGAAAATTACTATTTTTCAATTATTTTTATCAAGTTTTGTAGACAACCTTATTCTTAATAAAGATGATTTTTAAATCTTGAAAATTAAATATAAATAAGGTTTTGTTCATGGGAAATGAATTCCTTTGGTTCCTGTTTGCTGGATTGGTAATATTAGCAGTATTGTTAGCTATTTTTAATGTAGGTTTTGTGCCAGAAAGAGAAGAGCACAGGGAACCTATCCCTATTCCACAAACTGAAGAAAAGCAGTTGAACCAATGGGAGAACTGGGTAGGTTTAAGAAATGTTGAAGTATATAGGGTAATTCCTTTAGGCACTTTGGATACATCATATCTTTCAAGCGAGAAGATAACATCAGCTCTTGACAAAAATATTTTTTCGGGTTTGCTCTTTGGCTCTAACTCATTAAAGATTGATCTTACAAGGTCTCCGGATCATCTTGGTTCTTATATAGAATTTGATGTGCAGGATACTAACAACTATGGGGCGCTTGTAATAAAACTTGATGGAAATATTATTGCAAGAGATTATTATGGAATTGGTAATCATAAAGTTCTTCTTGAAAATATTTCTGAAAATTCAAGGGTAGAAATTTATGCAGAGTCATCATTATGGAAGTTATGGGCACCTGCGCAATATAATCTGAGAAATATTAAAGTTGTTGAAAAAAGTTTGTATTTAAGGCCTCAGGAATTTTCATTCATGCTTTATGATGAATATAATACCATGACACAGGCATTTATTAACCTTAATCTTGATACACATGTTGGGGAACTTATAACAGAGGTAAACAAAAATGAAGTTTATCGTGATGTGGTCACAGGACCAAAGAAAACCATTGTTGTTGATAAAACACCGTTTGTCAAAGGTGAAAACATCATAACATTCAGATCAGAACAAAATTCCAATTTCACAGGTTCCGCATCCCTTACAGTTTATTACATGAAAGAAATGGATCTTCAATATGAGTATCAGTTTAATTTAACAAGAAGTCAATATAATAATCTTAGTGATAGAAGTAGGATTACTTTCAATATTGCTCAGATAACAAGGGACGGAGCATTTTCAGTAAAATTAAATGGAAAGAGATTATGCAAGAATACATGTTATCCTGAGGTTCAGTTAGGAAACTGGACATTTTATTATAATAAATCAACTGCAAAGGTAGGAACAAACAGCATTGTAATTTCTTCTGTTGACAATGCATTATTCCAGGTCAGGAACATGACTGTTTACTATTATAATACTACTTCTGCTGATTACACAATATTGTGAATAAGATAAAGAACTGAAAGTTGAAGGTGTAAAGGATTTATATAAAAATGACTCACCTTTTTCTCTATAATTAATAAAAAATCTTTTTATTCTGCCTTTTGCAATTTTATAATTAGCAACATGCAGTTGCTGTGCATTACGAATAGTATGAAAATAGATGTAAGAGTAGGCAAAATATACTAATATTTATCTAACTAGGTTGATAAGATGCCTGATGAAGCTGAAAGAATTGCCAGAGAAATAGAAAGATTAAGGGAAAGGCAGATAATGTTTAGAGCTTTCATAAAGTTATGGGATGCGAGATCACGAAGAAAAATTGAGAGAGAAGTAAAAGCAGATGTATATATCAATTCAAATGTTATAATACCAAATATTCCCTTTCAATTTGTCAAAGACAAAGGATATTATCTAGGTACAACACCTTTTTCTAAAATTTTGAGTGAAGGTAGATATGAATTTAGAGTAGAATGTGTGTTAGATGGCATACCACATTCATACATAAAAAGTGTTAGGATAACAAACAGAACAAGATCTGTCAATTTCTATTTTGAAATTTCTGCTGCTGAAGGTGGCAGAGGTCAAACAAATGTAAATGTTGAAGTTCTTGCAGAAGGAGGTACAGCAGAAGCATATGCAGAAGCAAGAGGCGGACTAGGTGAAGCTGGCGGTATATCAGAAGAGAAGAAAAAGCCGTGGTTACACATACGTTCTTCACCAATGGATCAAGTTCCTATAAAAATAACCCATGAAAACTCAACTGAAAATACAACAACTCCATGGAGCAGGGAAGTAGAGAAAGGATCAAAATGGAGAATAGAAATCACACAAACAGAAATTGAATATAAAGGAAAAAAATATATTTTCAAGAGATGGAGTGATGATGTTGAAGATACTATAAGAAATGTAATTGTTATAAAGAATACAGAATTAGTTGCAATATATGAAAAGGAAAAGAAACCAATTTTAACAATAACTTCAATTCCTGATAATGTTGACTTCTGGCTTTACAAAGGAGAGCAATTGTTTTCAAATAAAAAAACACCAAAGAAATATGAATTGGATATAGGAAGATATTCTATTGTTGTTAAAGGTTCAATCACTCATGATAATAAGACATTCTTATTTGACTATTGGGAAGTTAATGGTGAAACAACCGACATAACAACACCTGAGATATCAATAAACTTAGAAGAAGACATGACTGTAACAGCAGTTTACAAGGAGGCTGAAAAAATTGAGCACAAAACACCAACAGGTCTTCGCACAGCATATCAGATGGGTACTCACGGAGTACCTTTTGGTCCTAAAAGAGCGATGTATACTGCGATGGGTGCTCTTGAAAAAGTACAGCAAAAGCCTTCAGAAAGAGTAACAGAAGAAATGAAAAGACCTTTGCTTAGGGCTGCAATAAACCAAGGCAAGAGATGGCTCAATAGAAAAGGAGCAAAATTATACGAAGACGTTTTTGTGCCTACTATAGAGAGAGCAAAGTCTTGGAAAAAAGATTATATAGAAGAAAAAAAGTCCCTTGAAAAAGAATTGAAAAAATTGGAAAGTGATATAAGAAGGATAGGAAAAGAAAAAGAACTTAATAGTGTATTAAAAGGGTTGGCAGCAGGAGGTCCTGAAGGAGCTCTTGGAGGCGTGATAGAAGAAATAGAATCTATTATTAGTGGACTAACTGCATCAGGAATAAATACAGAACATCTAAGAGATATTCTTCAAAGAGTAAAAGATTTAGAAGACAAAAAAGAAAATTATGAAAAATACTTCAAAATGGAGCTTGAAAAAGCATCTGCTGAGTTAAGAGATGCCTTGAAGGATTATGCCCAAGATATAGCTATAATTTTGGCAAGAAGGTATAAGATGCCTGTGAATTCTTCTGATGAACAAGCACTTGCATCACAACTTAATACATATGCAATGGATCTTGCAGAAGACCTTGCAACACGCGGTATGCGCGGGATGGCTCCTATATTCAGGGGTCTTAAAACATTTTCAAGAAGTACACAAACAGTTTCAGACATTTTTGAAGATTTGAAAATATGGATCAAAGAATTAATCACAGGCCCAATGATTCTAGGGCTGATATTGTTAGTTGCTCTCGTTGCTATGGCTGTATTTTTTGTTGGTGTTGGAACATATGGGATTCCATTTCAATTAATTCTTGCACTTGCAGGCGGAGTAGCTGTTTTCAATTTGCTGTTTAACTTTGAGGATACAAAATATCCATTGGACATATTATATCACTTTATATCAGGAGGAATTATTGGGTTTGACGCAGCCTTCATAGTAATATGCTTTGGTGTTTTGATAGGAGAACCTGTTGTAAGCATGCATCTATTTGTCATAGGTTTTCTGATATTATCATTCTTAGGTGTTTTCCAGATATACAAGCACGGAAAATTCCAGGCAATTGTTCCGATAACATTTATAGTGATATTATTTACTTACGCAGTTATTGGGCCATATGGTGGAATAACACAACAATATGTCAATCAAGTAAAAGAGCCATTACGTGTTGTTTATCTTACTGTTAAGCAAGGATTTCAGGATGTCTGGCTCCTTGTCACCAATCCAAGTGAATGGTATGCAATGCAACAAAAACGCAATGTGCAGCCAGAAAGGCCTGTTGCATTTCCAGAAGGTGTTGAATATACTAGCCTTGAGGCTCTACCAGACCATGTACCGCAAGGACAGGAATTTACAGTTGTTGGAATAATTGTAAATAAAGGAGACCAAAAGGCAAAAAGTATCAGTGTAACTTCTTCCTGCAATATTAATTGTCAAGAGCCTCCTCAAAGTGAGAACCAATACCCAATTGAATTAAATAAAGGTGAGGGAGGAATAATAAGGTTTGGAAAATTCAAGGCAATTGGTAATCCGAGAACATATGCAGAAGTAACAGTAAATGTTTCATATAAATATTATACCTCATCAAATCTGTTTGTAACTATTATGACAAACAACGAAATTATGAATAGACAACTTGCTGGTGAGGATGTTTTACAACCAAAGGCTGCAACAGGAAAGGTCGGGCCTGCACAGATTTCATTGAATGTCGGACCTCAACCACTTCAAAGTGGGTCAAAGGCAACACTTCTTGTTTCTGTTCTGAACAATAGAATGGAGATGGCTGATGTTGTTTTGAAGGCAGGAACAAAAATTATTATAACTATTCCAAAGACTATTGGAACTCCTACAGGTTGCACTGGAGCAGTAAGAACAGTAAAGGACCAAAATCTTGTAAAAAATATAGCTGGAAAAATATTTACTTTTGGCGCCACTGGACAGGACATAACTGAAAAACAAATGGGAAATCAAACTTTCTACGAAAGTCCAGACAGAAAATCTTGGATTATAGTAATAACAACTGACAAAGATATTACAATTAAACCAATTGAATCAAAATCAATATTTTCATTTTTCTGCGATTTTGATGTTGCAGATCTTGCAGGCGAAACAACAAGAACAGATTTGATAACAGCTGTGCTTGGAGATGAAAAAATTGACCCAGCTGATGGGTATTATTATACTGTAAAGAAAAAGGTAACATCATATATATCAGAGCCATTGGGCATTGTTGGAAATTGCGAGAAAGATTTCAATGGAGAATGTGTAAGCGCAATAGAGGGCTCTGGCGCAAATGCCAAAAGAATATCAGGAGAAGAGGCGTGCTCAAAGAAAGGAATGAGTTATAAATCAGAAGGTTTATGCTTCAAATCAGGAGAGGTTTGCTGCTATAAACCTGTTGCTGGGACAGTTGGAGGAGCAGGAACAGTTATCTATTCAAAAATAAATTATGATGAAGATAAATTAAAATTAAATATAAATAATTATTTGGTAGATAATGCTAAGGGAACTCCTCTTGAAAATGCTGGAAATGATTTCTTTGATTTAGGAAAGAGTTATGATTTAGATCCTGCATTTGCAGTTGCTGTTGCTATGCATGAATCTGGCAAAGGAACAAGCGATGCGTGCAAAAATAAAAATAATTGTTTTGGAATAATGGAAGGAGGACAAATCAAAGAATTTGATTCAATAAAAGAAGGAATAAAATATTTCTATGAAAACATTGAAAATTATATTTCATTGGGACAAGATACTCCAGAAAAAATATCGTGCTTTAAAGACGGAAAATATGCTCCTGATCAATTTAGAAATCACTGTTATTGCACAAGAGAACCAAATAAGGAAGAAAACACAGGGTGTCCAGATTGGGTCAAAAATGTAATATCTTATAGGGAAACAATACAAAGCGGTGCGATAAAAACTTTAGGATCACCAGGCAATATCAAATTCCAGCCTGGGATTGAATCTCAGTGGAACGATGCTTCTACACAACTTCAAGAATTTATTATATGTATGTATAATACTGGAAAGGATATAGGTGAGATTTCTTCAATTTCTGATTCTGCTGGAATGACTAAATGTACTGATGATTATTCAAGACCACCTTGCGCTCACGACCCCAATTCTTGTCATTATGGAGGGACAAGTTGCAGAGGAAAATCTTATGCTGTTGATATGGGAGATGAAGGAAAATATAATAATATATTAGAGGCAGCACAATATTGTAATGCAGATGCCCGTATTCTTAGAGAGTCAGATCATATTCACTTAAGTATAGGTTCAATATATAATTGCGGTTGTGATGATGATCTAGCTAAGGTATCGGCATTATCTGCATCTGCCTAAATTTTAAACTCCTAATCCAAACCTCAACATATTTCTTATGCCTGGAGCTAAGCCTAGGAGCAGGATTGCAATTTTTATCAGATTTCTGAGATTTCTATCTTTCTTTAATTCTTTGTCCAATACAAAAAGAACAACAATGACAACAGGTAGCTTAAGAATATACATACCAGCTGGGCCGAAGAAATCTACGAACAAACCGCCAAGAACATGCTGCTCAAAATAATTTGATTGCAGGGCAACAAATGTTGTTGTTGCATCAAAGGCATGGGTTAATATTAATAAGAGATTTTCTTTGTTTAGAAAGGTGCTAATAGCATTTAATTTTTTTATTATTGCAAGTTTTTTGATTATTAGGAAAAGAGTAACCCAGCCTGCTGTGATTAATACAATTTCACCTATGCCAAGCCAGTTGGATATTTTTGAAATAGGAATCAAAGATAATATAACAAGTGCAAATCCTATAATTGACCATGTCTTCCAATATTTGCTCTTAATTTTTTTCTCTATACCTATTGATATTAATAGCCCAGATAATGCAATTCCTAAAACAAGAAAATAAATTAATGGCGTTATCAGCCACACGGTTTGCGCAATTTTTGCATCTTCCCATACACGCAAAATTCCTCCAAGGATTATGTATGGAATTAAGCCAACTAAGAATTGATTGTTTATCTCTATTTTTAATTTCATTAATAGTTTGTAAATAAGATAAGCAAATATTACAAAAATAATACCATATGTTAATGTGTTGTAGATATTGTATCCTGTACCATATTTTATTGGATCAACGAAATATTGCTCTATAAAATCCATTTAATCACTTCTTAATTTAATCATAATTTTTGTGTTGTAGATATTGTATCCTGTACCATATTTTATTGGATCAACGAAATATTGCTCTATAAAATCCATTTAATCATTAATTTATATAATCATTATTTTAGATTGATAGCAATCTTTATTTTAAAGAATCATAAACAAATAAACTTTTTAATATTAGAATGAATAATTTATTAATTGTTTAGTGATAAGGAATGATAATATGAAAGAAAATCTTATGATTTTGACAGTTCTGATTTTGGTAATTTTGGCAAGCGGCTGCACAAGTGTGAGCAATGTGATAATGCCAAGCCAGACAGTCAAAGAGATTGGTTATAGGGATGTGCTTACAATAAATGATGTGAAAACTTTACCAGTACCACCAGTAATTCCTGACGAAGAAATCTCATTTTCATTTGTATTAGAAAATAGAGATGAACAAAAATCTGCAAGAAATGTTAACGTAAATTTGTTTGACCCTTCTATATTCACTGTTTTAGAGAAATCAACAAATCAACAAACAATTTTACCTCTTGCTCAGGAATTGATTAATTATAAACTCAGAGCTCCAAGTACAGATAAGATTGCAAATGTTATAACAACTCCAACACTCAATTTTAAGGTTAATTACGACTTTAATGCATCAACAGCATATGATGTTCTTGTTGTAAGCGAGGATGAGATAAAAAGGCTCCAACAAGTAGGTCAGACAGTTACAGTTCCTACAACAAAGTCTTTTGCTTCTGGGCCAATAGAGATTGATATAGAACTCCAAGGAAATAGTAAGACAATTATTTCAGGATATGATGCAGTGTTTTTAGTTACTATTTATGATAGGGGCAGCGGTTCATTATTAAATTCATCAATTCCAAAAGGAAGTCTTGAAATAAGATTTCCATATGGGTTGGTAGATCCTGAAAAGGATGTTGATAAGATGATTATTATAGAAGGGGATAATGTTGTAACAGCAAAAGCTGTAACAGGGTATGCAACTTCGGATTGTCAATTCAGTGTTAATGGAATAAATGATGATTGTATTAGCGATAGTGATTGCACAGCAGATTGGACATGTGTAGAAAGTGACCCTACATATATATACTCTGCAAGTACCGGAACCAAGTGCATAAATGGTAAATGTTGCTATGATTGGTCTCAATATATTAAATGTAAAAAAGGACAATGTCAAAATCCAGAATTTAGTACTGACAAAAAAAGTATTGTTTATGAATACACCCAAGAACAAACACATAAAGAAGAATGTTGGTGCACAGGTTATACAGTTGATGAGTGCATAAATGCTATAGGATCAAAACCTCAAGGACCTATCGAACCAGCCAAAGGGAAGGAGCCAGATGTAGGTTTTACACGAGTAAGTCCACGATGGTATTGTAAAAAGGATGATGAGAATAAAGAACTTGTGTGCAGAAACGATGGCGACAAAATAGATTTGTTCAAGAAAAAATCACCACTATTATACTTTAGAATAATTGGTGTTCCGAAATCTCCTGATCTTATTTATAAAACATATACTATAATTGCAACGGCTAGTTATACTTACGAACTTCGTGGTCAGTACAAGGTTGAAGTTAGACCTTATGAAATGAGATGATAAAATGAAAAAATTTTTGCTAGTTCTTTTTGCTGTAATACTAATTTCAGCATGTGTTCAACAATCTGGTGAAGGAAAATTAATGATAAAAATGTCAGCAGACCCGAACCCTGTTTTTGCAAATTCCCAGACAACATTGTATATAGATGTTGAAAACAATTCAACAAGAGAATACAAGGATGTTGAAATAAAATTATTTGACTGCGCTGGTTTTATCTCTGTTAACAAAAACACATGTGAATGCAGTAAACAAATTCATAATTTTAATTCAGGATCACTTCAAACTTTGCAGTGCCTATTAACTGCTCCAGATATTCCAGAAACAGCAACAAAAACATTGTACGGAGCATTCAAATTCAATAATGAATTCAATTTAATAAAAACATTTGAACTTATTTCAAAAAATGAATATCAGAGAAGGATTAATACACATTCTTTGCAAATATTACCTCGTTATTATAATTTTAATGATAAAAACATAGCAGTTGAAATTGAATTTTCTAGCGACCTTCCTTTAATTGAAGATGGGGACAAATATTTTTATATAACAATAAGTAATATCGGTGGAGGATTTGTTAACATAAAAAAAGATGATATCTCAATAAATCTTGTGCAGGGCTCAGTAGTAGAAAAAGCGGACTGCAATATTGGAACATTTGATATAATTGAAAATACCAAATATCCGAGAATAGCATGCAAGATTCCGAATTTAAAAGGAGATATAGCAAACTATGATATCAATATAAATATAAAATATCAATATGAATTTAGGCAGCACTTAGATATTATAGTTAAAAGGTAATAGATATGAAAGTTAAAATCATCTTTTTGATATTATTAATAGTAGTTGTATCCGGATGCACAGGTCAGAGGGCAATCAAGGTGGATGCAAATAACGGACTTGTGATAAATAAGTTTGATATTGATCCTTCAACATTAGAATATACTGATACAGCTGATGTCTATCTTGAGGTAGAAAATGTAGGTGGAACAACTGCTTCTAATGTTGTAGCAACTTTATACGGAATAACATGGACAGAACCAGAAACTAAAACATTGAACAAAGAACTTACTCCACCAGATATAAGATTTAGCCCAGGTGTGTCAGGAGGATATGCTGTATTCAGATGGTCAATAAAGGCTCCAAAACTTCCAGAAGGAATAGAGCATCGCTATGATATTTTTGCGCGAGTTAGTTATGATTACAAAACAACAGCTGTTGCCAATCTGCCTGCTATAACCAAGGCAGAATATAAGAGAAGAAAAGAAACCAATACAGCAACATCTGAAATGACGATCACTAACTCTAATGCTCCTATAAAGGTTGATGTCACAGCCCAGCCGATTATTATAGATACAAGTCCGGATGCGCCAAATTCATTTGAGTTTCCTCTTAGAATATCATTTACAAATGTTGGAAGTGGTGTTCCAAACACAGATGGTGTTGATGGAGCAATAAAAGGAAGTATAAGATTAGAAGGAGCAAATCTACTTGGGGCATCTCTTGTTGATTGTATAGAAGAAGGTAATAACATTGGTACTGAAGGTGAAGTCAATATAAGAATAAGAGAGGGAAAGATGGTCACAGCTCCTTGCACACTTCGTATAGACAAAAGTGCATGGCTAAACCGGCCAGAAGGTACATTGAGCCTGATATTTGATTTGAGATACGGATATTATGTTGAGTCTAAAACACAGATAAAGGTTCTAGGAACAAGATACAGAAATGAATAATTTCTTCTTTTGGCTCTGTAGAAAAAAGTGAGGGTTATCAAGATGAATATTCGAAGTTTGTTCAAATAATTATAAGAAACTAAACACAAAGCAAAACTTATCAAGGCAATGAAATTTTTTTGAAAATCAAAAACTATAAATCTGGAAATTTTTTAGTAACATATATATATTTTCTAAAAAGCAGATTTTTTGTTCAATTCAAGATTAAATATTTAAATAGATGTAAATTAAATTAATAAGTAGAAGTTATTAAGGTGAAGAAATGAAAAAATATCTGTTAGTTTTGGTTGTTATGACCATAATAGCGATTTCAGGGTGTACTCAGCGTTCTACAACTGTTGATGTAAACAACGGTTTAAAGATAAATGAATTTTCAGCAGACCCAATAGAAGCAGAGTCTAATGACCTTGTGACATTTCTCCTTGAGGTAGAAAATGTAGGTGGAACAACTGCAAAGGATGTGGTTGCAAACCTATATGGTGTTCAAAACCAATGGCTTGACACAAACAACAACAAAGTTGATTCCACTCTCACTAAAGAGATAGGAACACTAAAACCTCCTGATATATCAAGAAATATACCAGGAGATTTCAAAATGGTTCAATGGACATTAAGGGCTCCACGCATGCCAGAAGGAACAAAACAGAAATTGCCTGTGACTGTAAGGGTTACATATATTTATAATACCACAGGTTCTATTGTTATAAAGGCCTTCAGTGATCAACAACAAAAAATAGAACAGAATCTTAAAAATTGGCCTCCAGCAAACCCATTTGTAGTTACAAATACAAACGCACCAATAAAGATAGATGTTCCTGCAAGATATCAGAATTCAATAATAGTTGACACAACAAATACAGATGATCAAAAAGAGCAGCTCAGAATTGAATTTATAAACGTAGGAAAAGGATGGCCAGTTACAGAGAATGTGCCAGGAAGAATGTATGGAACGATAAGATTATATGGTCCAGCAGAATTCAGTGATTGTTTAGGAGTGACATCAGGCAATGAAATAGCAATTGATGAAAGCAATATAGACCTAGTGAAATTGAAATCAGACGGTAAAGTTCCTGTTGCATGTGAGATTAAAATAAATAAAGACCAGTGGGGAAATGCACCAGAAGGAATAATAACAATGACATTTGAGATGTATTATCTATATTATCTTGAAGAGACAGCTCCAGTCACAGTAATAGGCAAAGCATAATTTATTTTTTCAAATTTTATTATTTAATTCTTTAGTCAATAATTTATCGTTGCATAAAAGTTGTGAAAATATTTTATAAAAATTATCATCTATTCTGACATTAAAAATGAAAAGATTTTTTCTGTATGGACAAAATCCAAATCATCAATTCTCTTATGTTATTTGGGAAGTTTTCATGTTGTAAAACATTATAGGATTCAATGATAGCAGAAAAATTAAAAATCAAATTAACAAATTTCAATCTGCTTTCTGCAATTGTGACCTTAAAATGAAGTGAGGGATTAAAGGATGGGGGCTCTCCATAAAAGTTGAATGAAAAGCTTTTTTCTGTAAGGCGTGGTCATAAATAAAAGCACTATGTGAATCGCAATCAGAATTCAGGACAATTGAACAGGCAGAAAGATTTTTCACAATCTGCTTCTGCAATTGAAAAATCCTTTCAGGCAAGAAAAATCCATTCAGCAAAAAATGAGAAAATTACTATTTTCAATCATTACCATTCAAGTTTTGTAGACAACCATTTGGAGTGAGGGATTAAAGGATTTATACTACAAGTAATATATTAATATCAGTGATAGCATGAGAAAGGGTTTGGTTTTGGCTGTTATTTCTTTATTAGCGATCATACTAATTTCTGGTTGTACATCTAATACAAAACCTGTTGTAGGCAAAGGAGTTGTTGTGAATGAATTTTCTGCAGACCCGAAAGTTGCGCAGCCAGATGATACTGTTACATTTTATTTGGATATTGAAAATGCTGGTGATGTGACTGCGCATAATGTCGGTGCAGTTTTATATGGATTAGAAGGATGGAATGATATTAATGGAAACCCTATCTCTGGACCATATACGCTGTCTGGGCTTAATAGTTATGTATCTCAGAATTCTATAGAATTCTATTGGACAGATAATCAAGGCCATACAATAAGAGGAGGTTATGATTGGGATAGAGAAAGAGGATATCTTGATGCAATATGGAATAACTTTAGAATTGTTATTGGAAACTATTATCATGATCTATTTTCTAGTGTGATTGGCGCATGGGGAGATCTGGAATTGAGACCAGCAATCCCTGAAAAAAATATACCAGCACAATTCCAAACAAAGCAATGGACGTTCTATCCACCAATTCTTCCTGAGGGCGTGAAGCAGACTTATAAGGTTACTGCTAGGGTCTATTATGATTACAAAACAACAGGAACAATAAATATTCCTGTTTATAGTTCTGCGGAATGGGAGAGAAGACAAAACAGTGGAAAGACTGCAGATACTATTCTGTCATCAAATTCAGCAGGACCAATTCAATTAAATATAATAAAAGCGACAAGTCCGATAATTGTTAATGAAAAGAGAGCTGGATATGAAAAGCCAACATTTACTTTGCAGTTTCAGAATGTAGGAGATGGCTGGCCACTTGTTATTGATAGACTTGGGCAAGAATCTACTTCCCTTTTGCTTGGAACGATAAAGGTCGATGGACCTGGAGTAATATTTGATGACTGCCTTGGTCAGACAGGAGGAAATATTATTTATGTGGACCCTAACTTATATCCAGAAGTAAACATCTTGAAATTAAGATCAGACGGTAAATTGCCATTCCAATGCACATTGGCAATTGACAGAAGCGTTTTTGCTTCGCAACCAATGGCCACTATAACACTTTCATTTGATTTCAGATATTATTATTATACTGATGCAACAACAGATGTAACTGTTATTGGAGAGAGTGAGTTCAGCTCAATACCAAACAGAGATTAAAAATTTGTTTAAAATTCTCAATAATTAAATGGATATTTTATAGAAAGCATTAACATGAAAAGCATAGAAACACCATTGCTAGATCGCCACATTCACCTCGTTCACACCCTTCTATGCAGTTTCTATGCTTTGGGCGAATGAGAAAGCAAATTAAAAAAAGTAAAAAACAAAAAAGCAAAAGGTGAGAAAATGTATTTTTCATATGTTGAACTTGAAATTTGCAATGGAACTTTAGCCCAATATAGGTTTCTTAAAAAGTTATGTAATTTGGGAGTTTTGGAGTGGATGGGTGAAAGAGATGGTTTGAGAAATAAAGAAGTTTCTCTAATTTAAAGACTGGTTGAGATTTCAAGGCAACTAATTTTTATATTGTATAATAAAAAAGGAGAAATTACAAATCTCTTAGAGTTTTCTGATTTACTGATTTTTCTATCGCCCTTCCGTATACTCCATCATAACCAGGAATAACCTTTATCTTTCCGAGACGATTTTTTATTATAAGATTAGCAAGTCTTTCATCAACTATTTTTTTCAATTCCTTTTCTTCAGCATCTAGCAATATTTTGAATTCTGTCCCAAAATTTTCAATTAATTTATTATAAATATCTGAGACTTTTTTTGTAAAAATATTATAACCTGTTGATAAAGAAATTATTTCTGACAATGGAATTATTGATTTGAAGTCTACAGCACCTTTTGGTCTGAATCCTTCTTCTCTGTCAGCCAATTGTTCAACCCTATTTAAAACTCCAATAGTTAATGGTTTTTTGCAGATAGGGCAGATATTTTTTAATTTTTTTGATTCTTCAGGCGAACAAGAAAAATTACAATTTCTATGTCCATCAAAATGATACTTTCCATAAGCTGGATTTACCTCAATCGTAAACAAAAAATTTTTTCTTGTTCTTATTGCGTTTATTATATTTTTATATTTTGGCTCGCATGAGAATACATTTGCCTCTCTTCCAATTCTGTATGGATGAGGAGAATGAGAGTCGCTATTGCTGACAAGAGAAAAATCATCTAGTTCTGATATTCTCCATAGCATAGGAGGATCTGCGGACATTCCAGTTTCTACTGCATGAATATATTTTGTTTTATCTTCAAAACATTCTTTTATAGAATCAAAGCCTGACATAGAACCAAATATTCCGAACCATGGGGTCATACAATGAGCAGGTATTATTTCAATCTCTTTAGAAATACTCATCAAATTTTCTGTTAATTCAATACAACTTATCCCGAATGTTGGACGTCCATCATAATCTAATCTTCCATGTTTTTTCAAATATTCATTTACCTGGTCAACAACTTCAAAACTTGGAGCAAGAATAACAAGATGAATCTTTCTCATTTTAACTTGATTATAGATTAATGAAATTTCTCCTTGTAAAATAAAATTTACTCCATTATAAGAATAGATGTCGCCATCATCAGATAGGTTTTCTTTCAATTCTTTTAACCAAAGCGGATGTGTAAAATCTCCTGTACCTAAAACATCAATACCTTTTATTTTTGCATTTCTTGATAGTTCTACTAAATTCATATTTTGACTTGTTGCTTGTGAATAATGAGAGTGAATATGCAAATCAGTTATCATATAAAACATAGATTTTAGAAATTTTAAATAATCATAAATTTCAAAAAATTTTTATTTAATTTCATAATTTATTTCAATTGTTTTCTTTTTTTGTGAAAGGTTTCTTCTACAGCATATACAATTATGCATGCAAATATGTAGAATAAAACTATATCAAAAACTATTGTTTCTATTATGTTGGGAACATATCTAAATGAAAACATAACCAAATTTATTATAATCGAGATAAGAACCATTATTACTAAGATGAGGAATGTTCCTGCCTTTTTAATATTCGGTTTGAAAATCTTAGTAATACACATAAGAATAATTTATTTTTCTTCTTTATAAATCTTTTATTTTAATACAGAAATTCGGTAGTTCAATGTTTTCAGTAAGAGATTTCAGAAAAACTTCATTCGGATTTTCTTTACTAATTAACAATAAAAAATCACAAGATGGACCCGGGCGGAATCGAACCGCCAACCTTCTGCACGTCAAGCAGACGTCATCTACGGTATTTAATAGCCGTTAGACCACGAGTCCATATACAAATAAATATTAATCAAAACTTTATAAGAGTTTTTTTCCTTATTTAATTTTAAATGCATCAGTGGTCCAGATTTGTGGGAAATGGTCAAGACCTCAGCTTCCCAAGCTGATGACCCGGGTTCGAAAACTGAAAATTTGAAAATTTCAGTCGAGTTTCCCGGCTGATGCATTAAATAGAATTAAGATTTTCTGAAAAGTTTGAATATAAGTCTTCTTACTTTGTATTCTTTAACAAGAGTTGTTGCAATTTTTATTTTTATTTTTTGAATTTTCTCAGAAATTTTCTTGCCTTCTGTTTTGCTTAACAATTTTAGTTCACCATTACAGAATTTGCATTTATTTGTTTCTTCAATTGTTTGAATATTTCTTATACAATTTGGACAATAATACAAAAATTTATATTGATTCAAATAATCTGCATACTCATTCCTATGTGTTGTGTTCATAACCTCTGAAACAAAATCAAGGCTGCTCATATTATCATCCTAGTATATTTCCTAAGCCAGATATTGCAGAGTCTTCTTGTTCCTCAATCTTATCAAGAACTTTTTTCTCATCTTTATAAATTTCTGCCAATTCTTTTAGCAATTCCTTTGCCTTATTTATGCAATGTTCACTACAATCAAGAACTATGAAATATCCATCTTCATCAATATCTAAAGAGCGACAAGAACGAACAATAATACTTCCTCTACTTATTTCATCATCTCCTTTCAATATCATTTCTGCTTTATTCTTTTTTTCATCACTTACATGAAAAACGATTTTCACAATATCACCAATAATAAAAAGGAAATAAATATTTATAAGCTTATACATCACAAAAAAGCTTTAAATACTTAATGAATATATATTCATTATATATTATGAATTAATATTCATAATATGGAGGTGAAAAATATGCCAGGAGGAGATGGAACAGGTCCTTTAGGATTAGGGCCGAGAACAGGAAGAGGATTTGGAAGATGTTTTGGCAGAGGACTTGGTTTAAGATGTTGGAGGTATGCAGTGCCATTATCTTTGACAAAAGAAGAACAAAAGAAAATTCTTGAAGCAGAGCTTAAAGAGATTGAAATGGAAAAACAAAAGATAGAACAAACACTAAAAGAGATGAAATAATGCCAAGACCGAGAATTTGCAGAAGAGTAGGATTTAGACCAAATGTAACCTACTTCAAACCAGCAGGGATGAGAATAATTGATTTAGATGAATCTATTTTAACTGTTGATGAATTTGAGGCAGTGAGATTAAAGGACTTGCTTGGTTTGGAACAAGAAGAATGTGCTAAAAAAATGAATATTTCGCAGCCTACTTTTCATAGATTAATTATATCTGCAAGAAAGAAGATAGCTGATGCTATAATTAATGGCAAGGCAATAAAAATTGAAGGCGGAAATTTTAGATTTAGACGGTAAAGCCACTGAAGGGATATTCGACCGAATACTTCATATTATTTTTTCGGTTATCGAACCCTTAACCTGCTGCTCTTTCAAAGTTTTCTGCAAAGCTTTTGCACCAAAAAAACTTTACGAAGCAGCTGCTCTTTACTGAACAAAGTCCAAAAGGACTTAGTCTACCGGATTTCTCCATTAAAAGATTGTTTGAGCTACAGTGGCATATAATAATTAAAATAATTAAAAAATAAAAAGAATGAAATTATTTCTTCTTTGTTGGTATCAGATGCAAGGCACCAGTTACCAATGATAATATTCCTGTTATTAATGAAACAATTGTGAATAACCAACCGATTATTAAATAATTTGTTCCGGCTGTTGTCCCTGTTGTTGCTGAAATTATTGCTAATGCTTGTTGGATAATAAACATTGCAATTAACATGAACCCTGAAACAAAGAACAGGAATATTGCTATCAGAAGAAATGTTATTCCTTCTATGAATTCTCTGTCCATCTTTTCACCAATAAAATAATCAATATAATAATATTAAAAGATTATCTTTGCATATTTTTAACATTCTCAATTCATATTTTTTATAGGAGTCAGTAAAAATAGCTCTGTATGAAAGTTATTAAATGAGACATCAACTAAGTTTAAGTTTCTCTGCCACAAGGTTAAAATACTAATAAGAAATTTCCAAAAAGTTTACACAGCAGTTTTCTGCAGAGCCGTAAAATATTTCAACTATTAGTATTTTTCTTTTTTAATTTTATTATGGAAGAAGCTATGTTCTATTCTAAAAAAGAAAAAAATGTTCAGTGCGAGCTATGCCCTAGGAGATGTTTTATAAAAAACGGAGAGCGAGGATTTTGTGGTGTCAGGGAAAATAGGGATGGAAAACTCTATTCTCTGGTTTTTGGTAAGGCAATTGCAGTTGCTGTTGACCCAATAGAGAAAAAGCCATTCTTTCATTTTTTTCCAGGAACAAAGACACTATCTATAGCAACAGTTGGGTGCAATTTAAAATGTCTTCACTGTCAGAACTTTGATATCTCGCAGCCAGAAAATAAAGAAATTCAAGGTGAAGATTTGCAGCCCGATGAAATAATAAAAATTGCAAAAAATTATTCAGGCATTTCTTGGACATATACAGAACCAACTGTTTTTTATGAATATTTTTATGAAACAGCAAAACTTTGCAATAAAATTTCACCAGGCTTATATCAAACATGGGTAAGCAACGGGTTCACAAATCCTGAGCCAATAAAAAAAGCAGCAGAATTCTTAGACGCAGTTAATGTTGATTATAAAGGGGATGACAAATTTTATCGGAATGTCTGCAGCGCTTGGCTTGAGCCTGTACAGGATGCGATAAAATTATATAAAAAACTTGGTGTATGGGTTGAACTTACAAATCTGATAATTCCAGGTCATAATGACAAGGACTCAATAATAAAAGAGATGTGCAGTTGGATTTTGGATAATTTGGGGCCTGATGTTCCGCTACATTTTTCTGCATATTTTCCTTATCATAAGATGTCAGCACCACAGACACCTTTTCAGACACTTGAGCATGCATATGAAATCGCAAAGAATGCTGGGATAAATTATGTATATATTGGAAATGTCAGGAATGAGAAAGAGAACACATACTGCCACAACTGCAATAAATTGCTGATTGAGAGATTCGGATATAGTGTGATAAAAATTGATATTAAGAAAAAAGGAAAGAACTACCACTGTCCTAACTGCAACACCAAAATACCAATATTTTTAAAATGAGAAATTTTTCTGTAGAAAACTTTGATGAGATAGCCAATGAAATTTTTTCTTAGATTCACTAAGTTGATATTTACTCAATAAGAAATTCATGGCATTCTTTCTACAGCAAGATTTGAATTTTTTTAATTTCGGCTTGCAGATTGGTTTATAAACTTAGATGTTGATATTTTTAGTGATATTATGGGACTTTTTGGCGAAGATAATGAGATCGTTAAAAAAAGGATGAAAGAAGGGTGGATAAAGGCGTGGTTTGCCATTGAGGCAATGGCTGTTAGCGAAGAGGTAGTGGAAAAAGCATTAAAAGAGCATATTGAAAAGCTCTCAAAGGCAAAGGATACAATGGTAATAGAAAAAAAATTCAGCGAAATTAAAAAGGTTGAAAATCCGCCAAGAGGGATTGAAAAGGCATTTTCTCAGGTCAGTGAGGTAGTAGTTCTTGTTAAAGACTTTTTCACCTTAATAAATATTTCAATTTTATACGGCCCTTCTGCAATAGAGATCCTTGAACCAAGCGAGAAAAATATAAAGCTGGATGAGATGCAGAACATTGTTAATGTTATAACAGGAATTATTCATAGGTTTGCATCAATAGGGGTTGGCGGCATTGTCATGACAACCTCAGAAAGGACTGATCAACAAGATATAATATAGAGCGCTGGTTAAGGGAAACCCTTAAAAAGATATTCTATTACATTTAATTGTGATATATATGAATAAAGAGAAAATAGGAGAGTACGCATTCCTTATATCAGTAGTAATAGCAGTGCTTGCAGGTATTGCTGCTCCATGGGCAGCATCATCCTGGGTATCTGTTTTACTAGTGATATTGGGTATTGTCGTAGGACTCCTGAATATAAGCGAGAAAGAAACTACACCTTTCTTGATAGCTTCAATAGCATTAGTAGTTGCTAGTTCAGCGGCTTTCTTGGCTTTGGACAAAGTGATTTCACCAATAGGTACAATTATTGATTCAATAGTTAATAACTTAGCAATTTTCGTTGCACCAGCAGCAGTGATAGTTGCAGTTAAGGCAGTTGTTGCATTGGCATCAACAAAGTAAATTTTTTGACATTTTTTATTTTCATAATTTTTTTCTATAATTTTATCTCCTTTATGTTTATTTCTCTCATTATTGTTTATTATCCTTTACTTGAATCTTTGTATAAAGATTCAAACCAATTGAATCTACATGTATGTTACAGTAAAACATTTCTCAGACTCACAAGTTGATATTTTCTCAAAATTTCATTATTGATAAATTCTAAGGATCTCTTTCTACAAAGCGTCTTAAGCGTCTTTAATATTGCTTTTTAATGTTTTCCGAACATTTAATTATCATGAGAATTGCCAGATTTGCAATAATAATAATCTTGCTAAGTATTATAATTGCGCCGGTTCATTCATCTTCTCTTAAAAATTGGGATATTGAGGTATCATTAGATGAGATGGTATCAAATTTTAAAGTTGTTTTAGAATATAATGATACAGTTACAAAAAGCGATTATTTCATAAATGCGAAAATATCAAATGTTCATGTGACGGCTGACGAAAAGAAGATAGACTGTGAGGTTTCTGCTCAGGAGCTTGGTACATCAATTGTTTGTAATAATATTTCTGCAAGAGTTATAACTTATGAATTTTCTGCATATGAGCTTATTTCAATCTCTTCAAAATTGAATATCTTCAGATATAGATTCCCTATTCTGGAACCTACAGAGAGATTTTCAGTAACAGTTAAGCTACCTGTAGGCGCTGTACTTGTTGAACAATCGCGCTTAGAAGGCACTGGTTTACAGAGATATGAGCCTAGTTGGGGCATAAGCAGCTCTGATGGAAGACGAATCTTTGTATCCTGGCCTATAAGTAATCCAAAGCTTGGTGATACATTAAATGTAGGGGTTATCTATGAACAACCAATTAACATAAATTTAATACTCATTGGAGCAATTATTATCATCATATTATTAATAATTTTCTCCATAGCATTCTTTTTGAAAAGGGATAGGATTCATGCAGTGCTTCCGGTACTAACCCCTAGTGAGAGAAAGGTTATGGAGATATTACTTAGGGAAAAGGGAGAGGTTGACCAGAGAAAGATAGTTAATGAAACAGATTTCAGTAAGTCAAAGGTTTCAAGAATAGTACAGAGTCTTGAGGATAGGGGCCTTGTTATAAGATATAAAAAAGGACGCGCTAACAAGATTAAGATTGTTCATAATATAAAAAAGGAAAAAGTTGGATAACATTACTTCATAAAAGTTGAATGCCAAGCCCTTATTTTGTCAAAATTCTATGATATTATAATTTCTAAAGATGGAGTAGTTCGTTTTCTCTGGGATATTTCTCGGGGCATTAAATTTCTCTTATGTACCCATAAGTATATATTTTTTTAATATTTGTAAGTAGGTATCTATGACAAGCATTTATGAAGTTCTTGAATATCTAAGAGTTTATGGTAGAGCAAGACATAAAGATATTCAAATGACAGTTGGTAGTTGTCTACAACGAAGTCGGCTATGTTGCCTGATACATTAAACTGTGCAAAACTTGAATTGTAATGGTTGAAAAATTTATTGAATGGATTTTTTCTCTTGTCCTGAATTCTGATTGCGATTCATAATGCTTTTTTATGACATACCTTACAGAAAAAAGCTTTTCATTCAACTTTTATGGAGAACCCATTTGGTAGACCTGTAGATTGGGTTTTGCGTAGACTTCTTAGTTATGGGTCAATATAAGTTTTAGGTAATTTTTAGCAAGTTTTTCAGACAACATTACAAATGCATTACAAAATTTAAAATTTATTGTTAAAAATTCATTAAAATATTGAATTTTATGTGATTTTAAAGCCAATTTATGAAATGGCTAAATATTTGTTATTTTTTTATAAAAAGGTTATATATCATTGATGCAACTATTAAATTATATATATCAATTTTTTAAACTTTTATTAAATATATAAAAAACTATATATTTTTTGTTTGCAACTGTTTTAATAATGCTTTATATATACCTATGATACATATTATAGGTATATATTGCTGGATATAGGTATCTATATCTAGCGTCAGATATTCAAACCGCCCGAGAGGGAGGGTTTGGCCAAACAGCCGCATCTCGATGCGGTAAAAAAATTTAAAATGGAGGTATAAAAATGCAGCTAAAGAAATTAATTGCAGCAGGTGCATTGGGCCTGCTTATGGCAGGTTCTTCAATAGCATTTGCAGCAAACTTGGCAGACTATCCATCACCATTCGTTGCTAAGACAGATGGCGGTGCCCAAACATTCGTAGTGGTTGGTGACAGCGCTAAGCCAAGCGACGTTATTGGTGCAGTGGATATTGCCACAAGATTAGGTGGAGAGGTAACAAAAACAACAACAGTACAGTGTGGAGGTAAGACAACAGTTTCAGTGACAGGAAGAACAAGAGAAATAACAATTGATGACGAAACAGTGGAAGGCAAATTTGGAAGCGCTCTAAAACCATCAGCAATTCCATATCTATTGGAAAAAACAATAACATGGAAGGGAGGTACCTATAGCGTTTACGAAGAAATAGACTTATCAAATATTGGAAAGATAGCAGAGGATATAACAGACCAAATGGTAAATGGTACAGCATATGTAAAAATTGACAAAGGAGACGGAACAACAAGCAGCGATATCTGTTATAAATATGTGTTTAAAACCTCAGGTATAGCTCCGAATACAACTTATCCTTTGGAAGTAACACTTCTCGGAGATAAGACATTGACTTTAACAGGCTACAGTGGAGGGGTACAGATCCTAGCTGGATTTATTGATACATTTGATTTGAACACACTTAGCAAAACAGTAGGACCATATAAAGTAACAGTATATGGTTGGGATACATCAGCGAGGAACAAGACCTCTTATACAATAGAGAAAGACGGAGCTTCAGTTCAAACCGATGAATTAGGTATAGGTGATTCAGGGACATACACACTTGGAAGTGAAACAGTTAAAATCAAGGTCCTAGATCAGAAGAAAGGTATAAAAACAGATGGAACAGAATACTGGCAACAGAAAATAGTTGTTGGTAATGAAACAGAAGTACAATTGACAAGTGATCCATATAAATACTATTCAGGAGACAGTACAAGCGGATATGTGATCACAACAAACATTGATGGTTCTACAATAGATGCAGGAGACTATATAGCTGTTTGTCCAAAGCTTCAAAACGACACATATATCAAATATGGGCAGACATTTAACTTTGCAAATGGCTATTTCCAAATAGGATTCCCATCATGGCAGACCTCTAGTTTCAAGACATTTACGATAGAAGCAGATGGTTCAAAATCTTTGTACAATGAGAGTAACCTGACACAACTCTTGATGTCTGACATACCAGCAATCAAAGTTTCAAGTGAAGGACAAAATCTGCAATTAGGTGCAAATTACTACTCAGATCTTTGGGTCCTATACAACAAAACAATAGATGGTGCCCAAGCAGCAGCAGTTGTGTGGATTGCAGAGAAAGACACTACAACAGGAAAACTTAAGAACATAGGATATGACAGAGTGATAAATGGAACAGCAGTTAATTTATTCAACATAACTAATGACCTAACAAGTGGTACATCTGCGTATCAATTCAAGTTAACAAAAGTAAATCAGTCAGGAAACATTGAAAACCGAACACTTGTAGAGATAGAAAACCCAAGAGACAAGATCAGCTTCAATGTAGAATACAATTTCACAAGGAAGATAGTGGACTTTGTCAATTCAACAGGAATTTCTATAAATGGAACTAATGTGAACGAAGAGCGGTATGACAAAGCAGACAATGGCTATGGCAATGGACCTATCTCAGATTATGGTCTCATCATTGATAAACCATTCGCAAACTTTGCAAGTGATAAAGTTGTCTTGAAAGTTCCATCAGAGCAGGTTAAGGCAGTTATTGCTATAGGTAAGGACAT